>WNGI01004154.1_pt1 | contig 23707 bp, 20 predicted proteins | sample 5400621 | NCBI WGS metagenome assembly WNGI01 (sample SAMN13153374, study PRJNA577476) | soil metagenome | isolation source: 20 cm soil or saprolite under Garry oak tree replicate 1 | place: USA:California | collected 2016-06-15 | reverse complement strand
TGGGGTCCAATATTTTTATTGTGCTGGCTCTATTTGGTGGCGGCTTACTCATGGGACTGGATACGCTCGTCTCGCAAGCCTTCGGAGCGGGCCGGCGCGAGGACTGTCATCGTTCCCTGCTTAACAGCATTTATCTAAGCATTGCCTTGACGCCCTTCCTCTCCGCCCCTGTCTGGTTGCTTCCCTCTCTTCTCGCGGGGATGCACGTTGATCCCGGAGTTTTAGCCCTCGCCATTCCCTACACCAAGGCGCTGGCCGTCGGCCTGCTGCCCCTGCTTCTCTATTTCGCGGTGCGTCGCTGCCTGCAAGCCATGAACATGGTGAGGCCGGTGGCCTTCGCGCTGGTCAGCGCGAACGTCGTTAATGCACTTGGCAACTGGATTTTGGTCTATGGCCAATGGGGAGTGCCGTCGATGGGGGCGGTTGGTTCGGGCTGGTCCACGGCTATCGCGCGTCTTTATATGGCTTCTGTGCTTGTTGGCTATCTACTGTGGTACGACCGAAAACACCGCACTGAACTTTTGAGAACTCCCGTCGACATCGACCTCCCGCGCATCCGCCGCCTCATTACCCTCGGATTGCCTGCCGCGATTCAGTTCACATTGGAAAGCGGCGTCTTTGCACTGGTCACCGCGCTCATCGCCCGGCTTGGTGCCGTTCCACTCGCCAGCCACCAGATCGCTCTGAACACCGTGGCGTTTACTTATATGGTGCCACTCGGCATCGCTTCGGCTGCCGCCGTGCGCGTGGGCCAAGCCCTCGGCCGCAAAGATGCCGCCAGGGCAGGAGCAGCGGGCGGGACCGCCATTTTTCTTGGTGCAGCCTTCATGACCTGCGCCAGCGGGGCTCTACTCTTATTTCCCCGATGGATCGCGCGAATGTACACACCGGACGAGTCCGTCATTCACAGCACCGTTCTATTGCTGGCTGCCGGCGCCGCCTTTCAATTGTTCGACGGCATCCAAACCGTCGCCACCGGGGCTCTTCGAGGCGCGGGCGATACCCGTACGCCCATGTTCTGCCACTTCACCGCGTATTGGATTATTGGTCTTCCGCTCGGTGCCTGGCTGTGTTTCCGCCGGGGCTGGGGCGCGTTTGGACTGTGGGCCGGCCTAAGCCTGGCGCTCATTTTGATCGGTATCGTCTTGCTTTTCGCCTGGCGCCGCACGGTACGCCGGCTAATGCACGTGCCGGAAGACACCCTGGCTCGAGCTTGATTTCTGGCTCGTAAGTGAAATCGACTGAACGATGGCGATTACATCTTGTAACGGCCGAGATCCTCGTCGGAAAGGCCATCGAGCCAGGTGCGGAGTTGCTCGTTGGCATTGCGGTCGGAGAAGGCACTCGAGATCTTGGAGTTCTTGAGGACTGCGTCATCCACGAAGATCGGGCAGTCCATGCGCAGGGCCAGCGCCAGGGCATCGCTCGGACGTGAATCGATGGTCATCATCTGTCCCTCGCGCTCCACCCAGATCAGCGCGTAGAACGTGTCGTCCTTCAGATCATTCACCACGATTTTCTGCACACGCACCTCGAGCCCCAGCAGAACATTCTTCAGCAGGTCATGGGTCATGGGCCGGGGCGTTTGCACTTTCTCAATTTCCAGAGCGATGGCGTTGGCTTCGTACACGCCCACCCAGATCGGCAGGATCGCCTGGCCCTGTACGTCCTTGAGCACCACGATGGGCATGTTCGTGACTGGATCCATCATTAGGCCACGGATCTTCATCTCCACTTCCATCGAGGCCTCCCTGATCTAAACGGCTTGGTCACCTAGCAGACTGTTTGGACCTGCTCCCGTAACACGAACCTGCACGTAGGTTCCCAGAAGCTCCCGCTCTTGTGAAGCGAAATTTATCATGCGATGCGATGTGGTGTACCCGGACCATTGGTTCTCGCGCCGGGATTTTCCGCTGACCAGAACTTCGAAACGCTTTCCAACCAAACGCGCATTCTTGGCCGACTGAATTTCGCGCTGCCTGTCCTGCAGAACCGCGAGGCGCCGGCCCTTTTCTTCCTCCAACATCGAATCGCCCATGGAGAGAGACGGCGTGTTCGGCCTGGGTGAGTACTTGAACGAAAATAGGTTGTCGTATTGCACTTCGTCAAGCAAACTCAGTGTTTCTTCAAATTCGAATTCCGTTTCGCCCGGAAAACCTACAATAATATCCGTGGTGATGGCGATCGGCCTATTTGCATCGCGCATCATGGCGATTTTCTCCAGATACTCTTCGCGCGAATACGTTCGCTGCATCGCACGCAGAACTCGCGTCGAACCAGACTGCACCGGCAAGTGAACGTGGTCGCAGATCTTTGGCTGTCCCTCGATGGCTTCCACAATATCGGGCGTGAAGTCACTGGGGTGCGAAGTGGTGAATCGCACGCGGCGAATTCCCTGAACGTCAGCGACTGCCAGCAACAACTCCGAAAAACGCATCTTTCGCGGCGTCGGGTCCGCATAAGAATTCACCGTTTGCCCGAGAAGCTGAACTTCGGAATAGCCGAGTTCCGCAAGCTGCCGCACTTCCTTCAGAATGGAGTCGCTCCCGCGGCTGCGTTCGGGACCACGCGTGAATGGCACCACGCAGTAGGAGCACGCCTTGTCGCAGCCTTCAATGATCGTCAGGTAGGCGCGCCAGGGGTTGTCGCGGCGCGTCACTTCCGTTTCGAACGTTGCGTCCGTGTCCGTATCAAGGCCGGTAACACGCTGATTCCCAGCTTCCAGTTGGGTAAGCATGTCCGGCAGCTTGCGGTAACTTGCCGAACCACAGACCAGGCTCACCCACGGCGCGCGCTTGAAAATCTCTTCCCCTTCCTGTTGCGCCACGCAGCCCAGCACCCCAATGACCTTGCCCTCCTTCCGCTTCTCCCGGTATTCACCCAGGCGCGAGAAAACTTTCTGCGCCGCCTTCTCGCGAATGCTGCAAGTGTTGTAGAGGATCAGCGAAGCCGCCTCCGGCGTCTCCACCTGTTGATAGCCCCGCGAGAGCAGCAAGCCCGCGACTTTTTCCGAGTCGTGGTCGTTCATTTGGCAGCCGAAGGTCTCCAGGAAAAACGTTCCCCGCTGCCCTGCGGCCACACTCCGGACTATCTCGGAATAAGAACCCTGGCTGGTCAGCCTTTCCAGTTCAACGTCAAACGGTTTGCTCATGCCCAAATCGCAGTTTATCACACCTGCTTTACTCTGTCGGGCCGTCGGGCATCGCCGTGTGCGCATCCACCATCACATGATGGACACCTTCGGGAGATTTTTCCCCACCACTGCGGCCGAGGCGCAGCGGCCAGGCTTGCGGTGGCTTTCGCGCTGCACTGGATGTCCTTGGACAGTAAGCCGCCCGTTGCCCGATAAGCAGCGAAATCAGAAACTTACGCATCCTATTGGTTGCGTGCTCTGGATGCGTGTGCTACGTTTCTTAAGCCCAGAAAAATGTTGATCGGTTCGCGATCACAAATCGTTTGCTCTCACTGAGGGGTACATCATTTTTCTGTTCACGACGATTTTTCTAACCGATATTGGAAATATCCTTACGCAAACCGGCCTGGTCGCCCGCGCCGTTCTTCTGCTTCTCCTTTCATTCTCGATCATTTCCTGGGCCATGATTCTCCAGAAGGTTGGCCTCTTCGGACGCATACGACGCGAGAGCGACCAGTTTCTGCGTATTTTTCGCGCCACGCGGGGCGTAGCCAATCCGCAAGCCCTGGCGACGGCTGGTTCCCCGTTTTCTTCAGTCTATGCCGCGGGCTACCGCGAGCTGCACAGTCAGGTTGGCAGCGCCCCGGGCAATCCACATCCACCCAAACTGAAGAGCCTGCAAGCCGTCACCGTCAGCATGCAACTCGCTTCCGCGGATGAGGTGCGCCGCGTTGAAAAAGGCATGTCCTGGCTGGCTACCACCGGCTCCGTGACACCGTTCATCGGTCTGTTCGGAACCGTGTGGGGCATCATCGACGCGTTCTCCGGCCTGGGCAGCGCCGGTGCGGCCAGCTTGCGCGCGGTCGCGCCGGGCATCGCCGAAGCGCTGGTCACCACCGCGGCCGGTCTTTTCGCTGCCATTCCAGCGGTGATTTTCTACAACCACTTCTTGCAGAACATTCGCGACCTCGCGCAACGGCTGGACACTTTTGCTCTGGAAGTCACGGCGCAGGTCGAGAAAACGTTTAACTAGAACTTCGCGGCCGTTCCCATCCGGCCGCATCCAGGGAATCGGGAAAGATGCCGCAACTCTCCAAATCGACGCAGACCTCTCTCTCCGAGATCAATATGGTCCCCTTCGTGGACGTGGTTCTCGTGCTGCTCATCATTTTCATGATCACCGCGCCGATTCTCCAGTCGGGTATCGAAGTCGACGTCCCGAAGACACGAACGGTGAAGGAAATCAACCAGGAGCGCCTGGTCGTCACCGTGGACAAAGCACAACGAATCTACCTTGGCAATGAACCCATCAACATTCACCAGCTCGGCTCCAGAATCCGCGCCCAGCTGAAAAACACTCAGGAAGGAGTCTTTCTCCGCTGCGACGAGACCGTGCCATTCGGCAGCTTCGCCGCCGTCGTCGACGCGCTGCGTCAGTCCGGCATCAATAACATCAGCATCGTCACTGAGCCCATCACCTCACGCGCACGTACTCAGTAAAGATGACCACCGCCGCCGCCAATTCGATCGAGCCCTTCGGGGGCACACCACACAAGGACCAGAGCCTCCGGCAGTTCCTCATCTATTCGGTCATCATGCATGGGAGTCTCGCGGTCGTCGTTGTCGTCTCCGCTTATATTCAATATCGAGGAAGCCCGTGGGGCGGGATCGGAGGCGACCTCGGCGGAACAAAGGTGAGTTTAGTTAGCGCGGCTGGAATCCCCATGCCCAAAGAATCGGTCGTCACCGAAAGCAAGGCAGTCGATCCAACAAAGGGCCTGCACAAGGAAGAGCCCCCGAAACCACCGGAGCCGAAAACGGACGCGACTAAAATCCCGAAATTCGAAAAAGAAAAACGTTTACCGCCTAGTCGTCCCTCCAGAACCCTTGACAACAAGACACCCCCCCCGGACAACGCCGTCCCGTACGGCAAGGGCGGAAATCCCGATCTGCCGACTGGACAATCGCAGACCCCCGGGGTCGGTTCGGCGGGCGGCGCCGTCTCGGGCCAAGGCGGCACGGACTTCACCACGCGTTACGGTTGGTACATCGCAGCAGCAAAGCGCCGCGTGGCTCCCAATTGGAATACGCTTTTCCTCGACCCCGCTGTGCGCAGCTCTCGGACGCTCCACTGTGTCATCTCTTTTACGATCCTTCGAGACGGCACTATAAAAAACCTTCGCGTGGAACAGTCGAGCGGAAACTCGTCATGGGACACCTCCGGATTGCGAGCGATTCAAAGCTCAAGCCCCTTTCCACCTCTTCCCAGCGATTGGAAGCCTCCTGATGTATCCGTTCTTTGGGATTTCCCCGATAGAGACAATCCATAAGGAGATGAATCGATTGAGAGTCTCAATAAAGGCTTTTTTTTGGGAGGTCAAAGTGAGTGGCGCATTCAATCGATGCCGCTTAATTCTTCTGTGCGCATTTTTCTCGCTAACCGCCCAGGCAGCGCTTGCGCAATCCGAAGGATGGTTCCGGGCGGGCACGGGTCTCGGCGACACCAACAAGCCTCGCGTGGCCATCGCTGAATTCGCTCCTCGCGCCGACTCCGCCAAATCCCACTCTTCCCTTTTCACCCAGGTCGTCCGTGACGACCTTCAATTCAGCGGCATTCTCGAAGTCCCCAGTCCCAGCTTCTATCCACCTGAAGCTCCCAGCGTCCCCGCCGAACTAAAACCCGCCATGTGGATCGATCCTCCCACTAACGCCAATTTCCTCGGCTTCGGCAATGTGTCCGAATCCGCCGCCGAAACGACCATCGAAGCCTGGCTCTATGACGTCCGCAATCCCGCTTCTCAAGCCGTCGTCGGCAAAGTCTATCGCGGCGCTCCCACGGATCTCCAGGTTCGCAAATTCGCTCATCAGTTCGCCGACGAAATCATAAGCAAGCTCTCCGGCGGCCTCCCAGGTATCGCCTCAACGCAAATCGCTTTCGTCAGTTCGCGCAACACCTTCAAGGAAATCTGGGTTATGGATTACGATGGCTCCAACCAGCGCCAGCTCACTTCCCTGAAATCGATTTCGCTTACTCCTCGCTGGTCGCCAGACGCTTCGCGCATCGCTTTCACATGTTTCGCGCCATCCAGCGGCCTCACCAGCGCGCAAATCTGCATGTATTCGATGGACACCGGAAAACTCGTCTCCTTCCAGCACTTCCGCGGCACCAACATCACTCCCGCCTGGTCTCCCGACGGCGCGCAAATCATCTTTTCATCTTCCATGCAAGGCAATCCCGAGCTGTATGTCTCCGACATAAACGGCGGCCGCCCCAAGCGCTTGACCAATGTCAATGGCGCAAGTATGTCTCCAAGTTGGAATCCGAAAACCGGTCAGACCGTCGCCTTCGTCAGCGATCGCGGCGGCACTCCTCAGCTCTACTTGATGAATTCCGACGGCACCAGCGCGACGAAGCTGGACCTCCCCGACAAAGGCTACGTCATCGATCCGGCGTGGGCGCCCAATGGCCAGTTGCTGGCTTTCAGCTGGCGCCGCCCCAACGACAACTACGACATCTACATCATGGACGCCGCTACACGCCAGCTTGTGGAATTGACGCGCGACCAGGGCCGCAATGAGCGTCCCAGTTGGGCACCTGATGGCCGCCACCTGGTTTTCGAATCCACCCGCGGGGGCACACGCCAGATTTGGACCATGCTCGCCGATGGCTCTCAGCCGCACCAGTTGACCACTGGCGGCCACAACGAATCGCCTAACTGGTCGACGCGATGAAATGTTTTGTGGAACCGGGTGTGATCTAGTGCATCTCACATCCAGGTGCCCTGTATTTCGGCTAGAGCGGTATTGTTTTACTGTTGTGCCTCGCTGTCGCGGCACGATGTATAATATATCGTGATACGAGATATTACCCGGACCCAGCCCGCTGGTGTTACGATATTGGCTCTGGTGGGACGAACACGGGAACTTCACTGAGGAGGAACCGCATGAATTTGGCTCCACGCTTGCTTTACCGCACCGGCTTGATTGCCGCGTTTGCCGTTGTCGTCTTGGCCTTTGGCTGCAAGCATCCACCGAAAGCGCTGCCGCCCCAGCCGGCTGCACCAGCGCCGGCGCCCGCACGTCCCACAGTGACGTTGCAGGCCAGTCCGACCTCCATTGACAAAGGCGATTCCTCAACCCTGAGTTGGAATTCCACCGATGCCACGCAGCTCACCATCGAGCCCGAAGTCGGCGCGGTGACGGCTCAGGGCTCTACCAAGGTCTCTCCCTCCGAATCGTCGACCTACAAGATAACAGCCAGCGGTCCCGGAGGCTCCGCCAGCGCCACTGCAACGGTCACGGTGAACGCACCTCCGCCGCCACGGCCGCCGGCGCAACCCTCTCTCGATGAGCTCTTCCTCAAGGAAGTGCGGGATGCCTATTTCGACTATGACAAGGCCGACCTTCGTCCCGATGCCCGCGCGGCGCTGTCGAAGACCGCGGATTTCCTGAAGAACTACCCGCAACTAAGAGTGACCATCGAAGGTCATTGCGACGAGCGTGGCTCCACGGAATACAACTTGGGCCTCGGCGATCGCCGCGCTACCGCCGTCAAGCAGTTTATCGTTTCTCTGGGCGTTTCCGCCGACCGCCTCAGCACTGTCAGCTTCGGCAAGGAGAAGCCCTTCTGCATGGAGAGCAACGAGTCCTGCTGGCAGCAGAACCGCCGCGGCCATTTCGTGAAGTCAAACTGAGCCGTTTCACCCCGTTCGCCACGATGACCGATTGGTGACGGAATCAGCCGCGAGGCCCGGCAAACTCTTGCCACCTCGCGGCTCTCTTATTAGAGTGAAAGCTGTTCCCCTGGCCTGTATGATTTTTGTTTGGCTGCTGTGGGGCCACCATCCATTGGCAGCTTTTCGGAATCCCTTAGGAGGATTGTTCATGCGTATTCGCCACATCGCCATTTTTAGCGCCGCCGTTCTCGCCGGCGCACTTGCCGGAAGCCTGGTCGGCCCCCACCCCGCGGAAGCCGTGGCCCGCGAGCTTATCGAGCTCCAGCGCGACGTCACCTCCCTGCTCCAGGGCCAGAAAGATCTTTCCACCCAAGTAACGCAGGATCACACCATCCTGAAAACGCTCATCGCGCAATCCAACGACAACGTTGCCAAGCTCGGCGCCACCATGAGCTCGCTCCAGAAATCCGTTCAGGATGTTCAAGCTAATTCCGGCGCACGTCTCGACACCATGTCCACGCAGGTCCAGGGCCTCTCGGACAATCTCGAGGAAATCAAGTCCCGCCTCGGCAAACTCAACCAGCAGCTCGTCGATCTCCAGAATTCCGTCCAGAGCCTCGATGGCAAGATCTCCGGGGCCGCGGCGCCCGCACCAGCCACTGGCACCGCCACTCCCACCACTTCTACCGTTGCTCCCCCCAACTCCTCCGCCGTTCCCAGCGGCGCGCCCTCCGCCGACACGCTCTATTCCAACGGCCTCCGCGACATCACCAGCGGCAAATACGATCTGGCCCGCTCCGAATTCCAGGACTACCTCAAGTATTACGGTGACACCGATCTTGCCTCCAACGCCCAGTTCTATCTCGGCGAGATCGCCTACTCCCAGAAAAACTACGATCTGGCCGTCGCGGAATACGAAAAAGTTCTGAACAACTATCCCAAGAGCTTCAAGCTCGCCCCCGCGCGCCTCAAGAAAGGTATGGCCCTCATCGAACGCGGCCAGAAAACCGGCGGCGTCCGCGAACTTCGCGAAGTCGTCAGACGCTACCCCGGCACCGAAGAAGACCGCCGCGCCCGCGCCAAACTCAAAGAACTCGGCGTCAGCGTTAGCCCCACGCGCTAACTTCTCCCTTTGCAGGGTCGCGCTTCATGGCGACCTCATTCTCTCGATTCGTAAAACCCCTCCCTTTGCCCGCCCCTCCCTACTATCTTTCCTTTGGAGCCGCACGCCAGTTCTAAATTTCGCCGACTGGATTCCTCTAGAGTTCTCCCTCCCTGTGCCACACGATAAGACTGCGCCAATCGTGCAATCCCCCGCGACTGGAACGCCCCCGGGTGCCCACCACTTTCGGCTTGTGGAAGGGTGGGCGCTTCTTCTCTTCGTATTTTCTACTTCAGATGAAGCATTCTGCATTTGCAATTCTTGAGCGTCCGATTGGAAGAATCCCTTTCTATAGATCATCGAGAAGTAACAAGATGAGCGTGCCCCACCCTTTCCAGCTTCTCCGAAAGCGTGGGAATGTTGTTCTCTTCATGCCCAGAGAACTCTAGCGTCATGCGGACCGCGCATCCTTGCAACTCTTCTCTTTTGGTATTCGCGCATTCAGTGGGGCGGAGAGAGAGAACAGTGGGATTTCTAGAGAAAGACTCGGACTCCAGGCATTGGTTCAGTGGTAGGACGGCACCGGGAGGGTTATCACCGGCGCTTACTTGCTCTTCGCTGGCAACTGATAACCATAAACCTGTCCGCTAATTTCTTTGCGTCCTTACTTCATTACCGCGTTACTTCAATCCAGCGCCGGAACCGTGTTCCGCTCCTGCCGACGCCGATGCAGATAGTGCATCGCGATGTTCAGGTAAATGCTGCCGCACGGCGTCTCGATGCAGATCACCAGCGCTTCGGTATCCTCGCTGCCGGCCAGCCCCGTTTCGTCCATATGAATTTCTGGCGGAAACACCTTGAAGTGGAACCCCTGGTCGTTCAGCAGCGTCACGGAATTGCCGATGACCATGTTGGCCAGCTCGCAAACCGTTTCTTTCACCACTTGCTCGCTCGCCTTGACTTCCACGCCCGCGAGGTGGCTCGCCACTTTAACCGCCACTTCCGGCGACAGGTCGAGAATAACGCGCCCTTCGATGTCTCCCTTGATGGCGATGAGCGCGGCAACACCTTTACGGCGATACGTGTCCTCGTCCATCGAAAGGTCTTGGATTTTTGTCGGCGCTTGTAGTGATTCCGCGAAGACCGCATCCGCGGCATTGATGAACGGCTGGATCAGTTCCATTCTCATATGTGGTGTTCTCCTGCCATCGCCACCGGCACGCCGGCGGCGTTGGGGACGTCGCTCAGCACATAGCGGAGAATTTCGTACAGCACTTCCGGCTTCACCGGCTTCTGTACGAAATGCTTCGCGCCCTTCTGGAGAGCCGCTAGAATATTCTCCTGGTATCCCACCGAAGAGACCATGACGATCCGCGCCTCGGCGTGCTGCCGCACGATGCGCTCCACTGCTTCGATTCCCTCCATCTGCGGCATGGTAATGTCCATGAGCACGATGTCCGGACTGATCCGGTTGAATTCCGCGATAGCGGTCAGGCCATCTCCTGCTTCGCCGGCCACCTCGCCGCCGAACATCTCAATCATTTTGATGAGATTCTTGCGCGCGAAGACGGAATCGTCCACCACCAGGTAGCGAACCGGCTGATTGTCTTTCCGCAGTAGAGCGGCAAATTGTTTCATGGCCTTCTCCTTATCCCCACCCCCACCTTCACGAACTCTGGGAAGAAACGGGGGTCTTGTCGTTCTTTTCAAGCTTGTCGTTCTTCTCGACTTTGCAAGTGGCGCCGCGTTCCGCGCCGTAGTTGCTCACCAAGTACGAGCTGAGTCCATCGAGCGGAATAATCTTGTTCGCGTATCCTTTGAGGATTGCGGCGCGCGGCATGCCGCCGACGACGCAGGTGTCTTCACTCTGCGCAATGGTCATTCCGCCCGCCGCCTTGATCGCACCGAGCCCCTCGGCCCCATCATCTCCCATGCCGGTCATTAATATCCCGACGGCAGTGAGCCCAAACTCCTGAGCCACGGAATGGAAGAGCACGTCCGCGGATGGACGATGTCCGCTCACCGGCGCGCTATCGGAGAGCACCACCATATCTCCCCGGGGCATGCGGCGAACCATCATGTGACGATTCCCTGGACAGATCAGAACGCGGCCGGCCAGGAGGAGATCGCCGGAGCGTGCTTCGTGAACGTGAAGAGCGCAGCATTCATCGAGGCGCTTGGCGAACATTTCGGTAAAACCTTCCGGCATGTGCTGGACGATCAGAATTGTGGATTGGAAATCCCCAGGGATTTGCGACAAAACAAACTGCAATGCATTTGGCCCGCCGGTAGAAATTCCGATGGCGATGACGCGGCGCGGCGGCCACGCGGCGCGGATTTCTTTTTTTGGCGCGGCGGCTTCTACGATGACCGCGGGGGGGAGTTTGCGACCAACGGCGCGCCTGGCGACTTTTATTTTGGCTATCAGCTGGTCGGCAATCTCGTCCAGACGCCCAGCAGCCGCATCTTTGGGCTTGGCGAGAAAATCGACAGCGCCGTACGCGAGAGCTTTCAACGTGGCGTAACCGCCCTCTTTCGAATGAGTGCTGAAGAGAATGACCGGCAATGGCATGCGCCGCATGATGAGGCGCAAGGTCTCCATGCCATCCATCCGCGGCATCTCCAGATCAAGTGTCACGACATCCGGCTGCAACTCTTCAATTTTCTTCAATGCGAAGGCGCCGTCCATGGCCGTGCCGACCACTTCGATGGACGATTCGCGCGCGAGGATCGCGGGGATAAGCTTCCGCATGAGAGCGGAGTCATCCACGACGAGAACTCGGATGCGCTCGCTCACGCGATCGCTCCTAGCGGCGTAGCGCGCGAGAGCCGCGAAAGGACGGCGGAAACATTCAAAATAAGAACAACCGTTCCGTCACCGAGGATGGAAGCACCGCTGACTAGGTCGCTTGAGACGATTTCGCCGGGAAGGGCCTTGATCACCAGTTCTTCTTCTCCAACAAGACTATCCACGAGGAGGCCGAAACGCTTTTCCGTAACGCCAATGACAATGACAAAATGCTTCTTTCGAGCCGGCTCGGTGTCGATACTGTGCAGACGGCTAAGGTGCTCCAGCCGAACGAGAGTAAGAATCTGGTCGCGAAGGCGCAGCACTTCGCGCTGGTCTACGCGGTGAATTTCGGGATCCATAATGCGCGTGATCTCCACAACCGCGGAGAGCGGGACGGCAAAAAGACGGCCGCCGACGCGGAACAGCAAAGTCTGAATGCTAGCGAGGGTGAGCGGCGCACAAAGTCGAATTGTTGTGCCGCGACCTTTTTGCGAAGAAATGTGAACGGTTCCCTTTAGGCGGTCGAGCACAGTCCGGACGACATCCATGCCAATGCCACGACCAGATACTTCCGTCACTTCCGAGGCGGTGCTGAACCCTGGCTCGAAAATAAGACTAAGAGTCTCTTGCTCAGTCAAGCGCTGGGCCTCGGCAAGCTTCAGGAGTCCCTTTTCGACGGCCTGGGCGCGTAAGAGCGCAGGATCCATGCCCCGGCCGTCGTCACGGACTTCAATGACCACCTGCGCGCCCTGGTGATAGGCATTGAGATAAACGGTACCACGTGCGAGCTTGCCGGCAGAGAGGCGCACGTCGGCTGGTTCGATACCATGGTCGACGGCGTTGCGGACAAGATGCATGAGCGGTTCAGCGAGAGCGTCAAGAATGCCCTTATCGAGGTCGGTGTTCTGGCCAGCAAGTTCCAGGGCCACATCCTTGCCACACTGCTTGGCAACGTCGCGAATGACGCGCGGGAAACGCCGGAAGAGTTGCTCGACGGTCTGCAAGTTTGGCGCGCAAGGGATCGCGGGCGTGCTTCTTGTCAAACTCGGTAAGCGCGCGATTGAGCATGGACTTTCCGATGATCAGTTCGCCGACCAGGTTCATGACCGCATCGATACGCGCGGCATCCACGCGCAGCGTGCTTTCAGCAACCGCGGTTGCGGCAGAACCGGAAGTATTGGGGTTGGTTGCTGCGCCACTTTCGACGGTCTCGGCAGTCCCGGCGACAACTCTGGCTGCCTGCGCCTCCAGCAAATCGCCCAATAATTCATGCTCCGGTGTGTCTGCGGTCGCAGCACGTTCGAGACGCACATCGGAGACAATCGAAGGAATCCGGCAGCGCTGGCGAATCCTTTCTTCCGGCTGGGAGCTGGCCAAGGCGGCTTCAATAATTTCGACGGTTGCGGCCGCTACATTGTCTTCCGGCCGCAAGGCGATGACGGTACCGCTGCCGTGAAGAACATTTCGAATGAGCTGGAAAGCGGCGGCGCGCATCAGACTGTTGGGATCAATGCGCAGGGCCACGTTGTAAACGGGCTCGCCACGATGTACGGCTTCCGAAATCATGAGCTGTTCGTATTCCGTCCAGGCAAATTGTGCGGGCAATTGAGGAGCCGCAGAGCCAGCGTTCTTGGGGGGAGCAGGCTCCTTCAGCAATTTGCGAATCATGGCGTGGAGTGCTTCCACAGTGGGCAGCTCCGCCTTGTGCTGATAGGCGGTGAGCATTGCGCCAAAACTATCAGCCGCGGTAAGGACGAGTTCCGCGAAATCCGTCCCGCGCTCCTGGGCTATTTGCGAAGTGAGCGCATCCTCGAGTTCGTGCGAAAGCTCGCTTAGCTTGTGAAACCCGCAGGCCGCAGAATCACCCTTCAAGGTATGCACAGCGCGACGGACACGGCGAATCACCTCCTCGTCAGCGGGGCGCGACTCGAGTTCGAGCCCTGCCTCGTTGAGCGATTGAACCAGTTCGTTCGCGCTCTCGAAGAAGAGAGCGCGCAACTCGTCGCCGCGATCCTCGGGGGGACGACTCACGTACGGGCCTCGTTGCGCTGGTAAGCAGTACCGTTATTCTCATGAACCATGCGGAATTTCTGAGTTAAGCCGAACAAGCTTTCGGCATGCCCAACAAAGAGATATCCGGCGGGATTCAAGCAGTGCCAAAACTTTTCAATCAAGCGCTTTTGCTCGGCTTCGTCGAAATAAATCATCACGTTACGGCAGAGGATAATGTCGTTGCGGCGAGGCAAGAACTCGGTCTTCAAGTTGTGAAAGTCGAACTGCACGAGTTCTTTCAATTGTGGCTTGACGGCATACTTGTTGGCAGATTTCTCGAAATACCGGAGCCGGCACGTGTAATCCACAGGTTCCATCTGCTGCTCGGTGTAAAGACCTTCCTGACCAGCACGCAGGCTGGCATAGCTGATGTCCGAAGCAACGATTTCTACTCTCCATGGAGGAGGAATGAGCGGTTTCGGAGAAGGCATTTCGAACGGGAGCGGATTACGCAAGTAGTAGTAGGCCAGCGCATCGCAGATCAAAACGGCGACGGTGTAGGGCTCCTGGCCGGAGGAGCAACCGGCGCTCCAGACCCGGAGCGTGTAATCTCGGCGCTCCTGCTTGCGGCGCAGAATGTCCTCGAGAACAGTTTTCTGAAGGAGCTCGAGTTGCGGGCGATTGCGAAAGAAGCTCGTTTCGTTGACGGTTAGATTCTCAAGCAGGAGGGCCAGTTCGGCGCGCCCTTCCCTGCTGGTCAACAGCCGGTAATAAGCATAGAAAGAGTCGAGCTGGCAGGCCTTCAGACGGCGTTGCAGGCGATCTTTCAGGAAGTGCGAGCGGCGCTCATCGAAATACATACCGCATTCCTGATAGACCAGAGTCTGGAGGAGCTTCAGCTCTGCTTCGGTGAGTTGGACCTGGGCAGTAATCGTTCCCATTGTGTTTTCGTGAAGCGGATCCGCAGTCCGGCGATTTTAGTTGCAAGCCGAAAAAACATTACCTTGTGGTGGCGACGGGTTCCGCGACCTCCTCGAGTCGTTTGAACTCCGGGCGATGTAGGAGTTTCGAGATGTCCAGCAGAATAATGAGACGTCCCTTCAGCTTGCCGACACCCGTGACGTATCCGGTTGCGCCTTCCGCAAAAACACTGCCCGGGGCTTCGATCTCGGAGGGCGGAATCTTCAGCACTTCCGAAGCCGCGTTGACGATGAGGCCGATCAACTTGTTGTCCAGCTCCACGACGAGAATGCGGTTCTTTTTATCGGTATGAATCTCGGTCTCACCGAATCGTTTGCGCAGGTCCATCACCGGAATGATCTTCCCGCGCAGATTGATCACCCCCTCGATCAGGTCGGGAGCGCTCGGAACCGCGGTAATCTCCGGAACACGCACAATCTCGCGCACGGCAGCGATACGCACGCCGTACGTTTCCTTACCGATACGAAAACCGACGACTTGAAGATCTTTTTCCATCGAGAGGCCTCCGGCCCTCTAGGAACGCGCTATTCCCGCGTATTCGAGTTCTTGCGCACGGTCCGACTCAGAACCGCGGCGGTGACTGCCCGACGATTCGCCGCGACGCGGGCGCTGCAGGTTGGCGCGATCCAGAACGAAGCGATCCATGCTGTCGAGCAAGTTGCGCGAAAGCTTGAGCATCTGCTCGGCGGCGGCGGAAAGCTCGGTGGAACTGGACGCGGATTGGTGTACCAGTTCGCGCATCTTGTCCATGGCGCGGACAACGGCCTGGGCGCCGGACGCCTGTTCTTCGACGGCGGAATTGATTTCTTGGGTAATTTCGGTGAGGCGGCTAGTGGCTTTGGCGATTTGTGAAGAACCAACGGATTGTTCGTTAGTGGCAGCGCCGATCTCCTGAGAGAACTTGTAGACTTCGGTAACCACGTTGGAAATCTTGTGCAGCGCGGAACCAAGATCGTTTCCGAGGCTCAAGCCTTCCTCGACGATGCGCGTGCTGCGTTCCATGTTTTCGACCGCTTGGCGGGCTTCGCGCTGAATGCTCTGAATGAGATCCGCAATTTCCTTGGTTGATTGCGTGGACTTCTCAGCGAGTTTGCGAACTTCATCGGCAACAACAGCGAATCCAAGGCCGTGCTCACCGGCGCGGGCCGCTTCGATGGCCGCGTTGAGCGCGAGCAGGTTGGTCTGTTCGGCAAGGTCGTCGATGACTTCGATAATCTTACCAATGTCATCGGCGCGATGACCCAGGATGTTGATGATTTCTGCGGAAGACTGGATGGCCTGATTGGTGCGGTTGAGGCCGTCGGTGGCCTTCTCCATGGTCTGAATGCCGGTGACGACTTCCTCGCGCGAGCGGTTGGCGATATCGAGCAACACCTTGGCGGTATCGGCGACGCGCTGAATGGAAGTGACCATCTGATCGATGGACGCGGAGGTTTCCGCGACGCTGGACGCCTGAACTTGAGTGTTCTTCACCACGTTCTGCACGTTGATGCTCATCTCGTGCATGGTGCTGGTGACCTCTTCAATCGCGGAAGAGGCCTGGACACTGACCTTGGCCGCGTCATCAGCGGCGCCCGCGACTTGATTGGAGCCAGCCGAGACCTGGCTGGCGGAATCCCGGGTTGTCCGAACAAGTTCCTGCAAACCGTGGGACATGCGAAGGAAGGCATTGCCGAGAGTGTCGCGTTTGGAACGCGGCACGACCTCCACGGTCAGATCGCCTTCGGCAACGGCCATGGAAACGCTGGCCATTTCTTTTAGATAGGCGACCATGTTGTTGAAGGTCGTGGCCAGAGCGCCGATTTCATCGTTACGGTGAATATCAATGTTCTGATCGAGGTCTCCCGAGTCGCCTATTTCGCGCGCCACGGTGATGAGGTGGGTCAAGGGTTCCGTGATGGACTTGGCGGTATAGAGCGCGATGAAACTGCCCGCTAGGAGAGCCAGCAGCGTTCCGCCAGTGGTAACCCAGATGCTGACGGTGCTCAGGCGAGCTGCGGATTTTGTGGTTTCCTCAAGGAACCTGCTGATATCGGCATTGCTTTGATCGAGGACGATCGATGACTTGGTCAGCCAGGAAGAGGGATCTTTCTGCAGATAAAAAATTTGCAAGTCGGAAACAGTAGCATCTCCAGAATCGACTTGACGGCGCTTGGCGATCAGCGGCTTGGCAAAGTTGTCGGCCCAGCTGGCTTCCGTACTCTCAACCTGGATCAGGGCGGTGCGGACGGCTTCGCTGGAGGCTTGCGATTCGCCACGCTTGATCTGGTCGGTGATGTCCGTCAAACCCTTACTCACTTTCTCTTCATCGCGGGGATCGCCGCTCAGGAGGAAATTATTCATGTTGAGGCGATTCAACATGATCTGATAGCGCACGGATTCGACGGTGCGAACGCTTTCCAGGGCCAGGTTGGCATCCTTGCGCGCCGAGCTTTCCTTCCACCCGGCGATGATATTCACAACGAACAACACCGACAGGGTGGCCAGGATCAGGCCGAAACCCGCGTAAAGCTTTTTTCCGATGGTCATTGCGAAATGCCTCCCGCTCACCTCAGCAGGTAAGCGTGACGAGCCGCTTCTGCCGGAACAAACCTTCCTCTACTGTTTCCCCTAACTGCCATGAAACTCAAACTCCACAACCTGGGTGGTCTCTTCCGGCGCAGTCGCGAATTTCCATTCCTTCACGGCGTCCTGGCAAGCCTGTACCAGCAAGGGGTGCCCTCCGACGACCCGCGTGCTTTTCACACGTCCGTCCGCCGTGATGACGACTTCGATTTTGACTTTGCCCGTAACATTCATGCGTCTGGCGAGTTCGGGATACAAAGGCGCCGTCTTGGTCTTGACCTTGCGCTTGGATTCGTCCGTCGAACCCGATTGGGCAAATCCAGAAAAGCTCGAAAAAATGAGCGCCGCAGCAGCAGCCACAGCTAACTTCTTCCACGCGCTAGTTCTCATCGACACTACTCCTCATGGGATGGGAGGATGCCCCGCGTAAGAGAAGGCACGTCGGATGCCATGGTGGCGCGGTGCGGGAATAATGGAATCCGCACAACAATAGCGCCGGTAACTAACAGAGGAGCAGCAGTTTATGAAAGCGTTAGGAGATGAATGGCAATCCGGCTTTCGAGCACCATTGTCTCAGGCGGACGGGACACCACGGGCTGAGGTCTCAGGCTGAGACGCAGAGAGAATGGGGAGCGCCGCCGCTGTAGGCGATTTCGCTACACGATGCTGACCGGCGATTGACTGAGATTGAGACTCCCCGGTAGGGTTGGATTGGGCAGCGCCTCGCAACTTGAGACGCCGGACGCCCTGCTCTCGTCGATGCGCAGAATAAAGACAAGACCGTCGCATGCTGCCACGCGCCAGCGCGGAAGGGCGGAGCCGCGCCTGGGCATATCGAAACACGCCGAAGAATTGATGGCCCTCGCAGTGGAGGCGGCACAGTCGCGACATCTGCCGGGATTTCTGGAACAGTTTGCGTTGCGTTCGACGAGAATGCTGGATGCCCTTTGGGGAGGCGTGGCCGTTTATCGCGGACGCGAAACGGAACTTCACGCTATTTCGGGCGGCGGCCCTACCACCGAAGCGACCACAGACTGGCTCATTTCGCGCGCGCGGGCCAGCCAGAACGATGTGGAAGCCTTAGCGATACCCAAGGAGATTGCCGCAACTTTGTCCTTTCCTGAGGAACCAGGAGTGGTTGTCTTCGTGCGGATCGCGGCGAGCGACAACGAAAGGCTGGGAACGCTGTTGCTGATCCGGAACCGGAAGTCGCTGGGTGCGGATCAGAAACGATTGTTGCATGCGCTGGCGAGTCATGCGGCGCTCTCGCTGGAGAATTTCCGTCGATTCTCGCAACTGGAGCGTTCCAAGCGTCAGTGGGTGGAAGACATCGACGCGATCAGCGATTACATCGTGGTGCACGACCGCGCGTGGAACATCGTTCGAACAAACCGTTCACTCGCGTCCCACCTTGGCGTGTCGCCGGTGGCCCTGGTCGGCGAAGCTATGAGCAGCTTGAGGCAAATCGCGCAAACGGGAAGCGATCTGCCCTGCCCGTTCTGCCGCGATACGCGGCGACCAAAGGAAGAGTATGTGGCCGCGTCGGCAGAGCGTATCTTTCTCGTTTCGACTTCGCGAACGCCGGGCCTCTCTGATGACGATACGCGCACCATCCATGTTTTGATGGACATTACCGACCGGCGGGAGGCGGAACGGCGGTATCGCGAGCTGTTTGACAGCATTCAGGAAGGATTGTTTTTCGCGACACCGGACGGGAGATTCCTGGACGTAAATGACGCCATGGTGCGCATGCTGGGATACGCTTCGCGTGAGGAATTGCTGCGCGCGGACGTGAGCCCGCATCTGTACCCGGTGCCGGAAGCGCGTGAAAAATTCATGCGCACCCTGTCGGAAACAGGAGTCTTGCGCAATTACGAAGAGACACTACGGCGCAAGGATGGGACCCTGCTGCACACGCTGCAAAATATCACCGCGGTGCGCGATTCCCGCGGGCACATCGCGCAAGTCCGCGGACTGATGCTGGACGTGACGGAGCAGAAAACTTTTCAATCGCAACTACAGCGGGAACGCGATTTTAATCAGAAGATTCTGAATACCACACAGAGCATGATTCTGGTGCTGGACACGGCAGGATTGATCAGTTACGCCAACCGGCGCTGCTACGAAGCAGGCTACCAGGAAGGCGAATTGATTGGGCACCGGCTGGTGGACTGGGTGGAGGCGTCCCATCGGGAGGATTTCGACGCGGCGCTGGAAACGACGGCTAACGGGCATCAAGTGGAAAACCTGGAGCTACGGGTGCGCCGAAGCGATGGATCCATGGGGCATTTCTCGATCAGTCTGAGCCCCATGAGGGACGAACAGAATGCGGTGAACAGCGTGGTGGTGGTGATGACGGACATCACGGACGCGGCGTTGCTGCAAGCAAAACTGGCCCACAGCGAAAAAATGGCCACGATTGGACGGCTGGTTTCCGGCGTCGCGCATGAGGTCAATAACCCGCTTGCGGCGATTCTCGGTTTCACGGATCTACTGCTGGAAAATCCCGAAGTGCCGGTGTCGGCGCGGGAAGATTTGCAGATCATCCTGCAAGAGACGCAGCGAACGAAAGATATCGTGCAAGACTTGCTGAGTTTCGCGCGGCAGCGACCGGTGCAACGTGAACCCGTGCAGCTAAACGGTGTTTTGAGACAAACGATCAAGCTGCGGAGTTATGACTTCGCCAGTCACGGCGTGGAGGTAGTGGAGGATTTTGAAGAGACACTGACGGCGGCGCTGGGCGACTCGCAGCAACTGCAGCAAGTCTTTCTGAATATCCTCAATAATGCGTACGACGCGGTGCAGGAAGCGGGTCAGCGCGGCCGCATCAGGATTCACACGCGGCGGCAGGCGGAGATGATCGAAGTGGCGATCAGCGACAATGGCACAGGGATTATCGATCCGCAGCGCATTTTTGATCCCTTTTATACGACCAAGCAGGCGGGAAAAGGCACCGGGCTCGGGCTGAGCATTTGCTACGGGATCGTGAGGGCCCATGGCGGGGAAATTCAATGCTGGAACAATGAAGCCGGAGCGGGGAGCACTTTTGTGGTGCGGATTCCAGTGGCCACAGAAGCCGCACTTGCAGCCGCCGCCACGAAAGAAGCAAGGCCTTGAACGCGCAGCAGGCGTTGTGGACGGGAGGGCCGATCCTGCTCATCGAGGATGAGCCGTCGGTAATCGCCTTTCTGCGGGCGGCGCTGGAGCGCAGGGGATACGCCGTGGTGAATGCTTCGTCGGGCGCGGAGGGATTGCAGCGGCTTTCGAATGGGCGGTTCGCGGGTGTGATTTCCGACATTCGCATGCCCGGAGCGGTGAATGGAGCGGAAGTGCACGGGTGGATTCAGAGGAACCGCCCAGAACTGAGAACACGCATCATTCTGATCAGCGGCGACACCGCAAACAGCGACACGCAAGCGTTTCTGGCGCAAAGCGGGACGCCGTGCATCGAGAAGCCTTTTCGGGTGCAGCAATTGATATCAATGGTGGAGAAGACATTCGGGAAACCATGAGCGACGAGATGAAAACACGACTGCTGGTGGTAGATGACGAACAGAGCATCCGCCGTCTGTGCATGACCATCGGAAGCACTCTGGGATATGTCTGTGCTGAGGCGGAGAGCGCGGAAGCAGCGCTGGCGCGACTGGATTCCGATACTCCGGATCTACTTCTCACCGACCTGAAACTACCTAACATGTCCGGTGTCGAGTTGCTAAAGCAGACAAGACTGCTCCTCCCGCACACGGAAGTCGCCATCATGACCGGCCATGGCTCGATCGAATCCGCGGTGGATGCAATGAAACTGGGGGCGTACGACTACATTGAAAAGCCATTTCGCGTGGAAAAGATGCGCCTGCTGCTGCAGCGCATGGCTGAAAAGGTGCGTCTGGTCACGGAAAATGAGTTCTTACGCGAACGGGTAACAACGGAAGAAAACCTCGACGGCATCATCGGCAGTTCCGCGAATATCCAGGATGTCCTGCGCATGATTTCCCGGCTGAAAGACACCCGGACGCCGGTACTGATCTCCGGCGAGAGCGGCACGGGGAAGGAGCTGGCGGCCCGAGCGATTCATTTCCGCGGGTCCATGGCAAAAACGCCTTTCGTAGCAGTCGATTGCGGCTCGCTAGTGCCAACGCTCATGGAGAGCGAGCTCTTCGGATACGAGAAGGGCGCTTTTACCGGCGCGACGAAATCCAAAGCCGGGCTCTTCCAGGCAGCGGACGGAGGGACGATCTTCCTCGACGAAATCGGGGAGCTGCCCCAGGAGATGCAGGCGAAATTGCTCCGCGTATTGCAGGAAAAAGAAGTACGACCGGTGGGCAGCAACGAGAAGGTAAACATCGATGTTCGAGTGATCGCGGCGACAAATCGTGATCTGGAAGCCGCTTATCGAGGCGGAACCTTTCGAAAAGACCTGTATTTTCGACTGAACGTGGTGACCGTGCACCTCCCCCCCTTGCGCGAGCGTCGATCGGACATTCCGGTCCTGGTTCACCATTTCCTGGATCGCTACGCCAAGGGCTCGCACATTCAGGTCACCGCGGCGGCGATGAAGAGCCTGCTGCACTATGACTGGCCGGGAAACGTCCGCGAGCTGGAGAATTGCATCGCGCGCGCGGTGACGCTGGGTGACGGAAAAATCATTGACGTTGCCGATCTGCCCCCCGCCATTCGGAGCGAGCAGCCAGATTCGGGAATGGTAACGTCCCAGGACACCACCACCTTGTCCACCACGGCTCTGGCGGAGATGGAGCGAATGACGATTTTGCGGGTATTTGAACAGGCCAACGGCGACAAGGCCCTGGCCGGAAGGATGCTGGGGATCAGCCGCGCAACGCTGTATCGAAAACTGAAACGCTACAACATTGCCTTAAAAGCGGGTTCGACGAGCGGCGGGACTGACCCGCCAGCGGCACCCCAGTAGCTAGGGGCGCAATCGTCCGGGAACTCGTTAAGCTCCGCGCGGTGAGACGAAAACGTTTCACGCTGAGACGGTTGAGCCAAACAAACGCGCGGAGAAAATCCTAAACCTCACGATTTCTGCAACTTGCAATAGCCGCACGTTTCCAGTCCTTTGGCGTCCAGCGTGCATCTCTGTCATTCGGAAGTTTGCGTCTCTTGCCGGCGAGTAGTGTGTCTTGCCGCAAGAGTACAGCTGGATCCTGACCCGTAGGGCGAGAGGCGACGTGGGAAAATCGGGCGAGCTGAGACTCACAGCGAACGAACCAGACTGCGCCGAGCAGCTGGCGCGCTTTTTTCCGCAGGCAAGACCCGTTCGAATTCCGGTCGAAGTAACCGCGTCGCGCGGAGGCGGAACCCGCTTTCGCGAGGCCGCAATTGTGGAATATGGCGGCCCGGACCACGCTATTTTTCTTTCGACGTTGCCGCTAGAGTTCGACGATCGCGTGCGGATCGAGGCAACTGGAGAAGGAAGACCGGCGGAGGCAACCATCGTCGGCGTGCAGTATCACGAAGGACGCAAAGCAGTGGCCGTCAGATTCTCGCAAGGCCCCTGTGACTGGGTGGTGACACAACCATGAACAAGACGATGACAACGCTGAATATCCCAGTTCCACGTCGATCGGAAAGCTCGCGGCAGGAGCAGTGGCAAGAAGCGTGCTCGGTGTTCCCGATCTATCTGGCCCTCGCGAAGCAACTCGAAATCGAAATCCCTTTCACGCCAGCGAAGCGGAATCTCCCAGAAAAACTGGATTTGGAGATCTTCAGGCAAGTGCACGAGTGGCTGGATTCGATGGACCAGCGCGTGATGGTGCATCAACTCCGTCATCTCCTGCAGATGACTGCGCTGAACGCCAGCGAGACGGGACTGCGCGCACTAATTCAGCGTCATCTGCGCAAGCCCGACAAAAGCAATGTCGACCGAGACAAGATCGACTTTTTGCTCGTACAGTACTTTGCGCTCTGTGCGCCCGCCAAGATTTATCACAAGCAGATCGAACTGGGAGATGTCATCCAGGTCATGCAGCCGGTTCTCGGAGACGTCGATCCGGGCCCGCTCGCATGGTGCGCGCCGCTGGAACAAATGATCGAAGCGCTGCGGGGCTTGCGCGGCTTACGCGAGATCTTGAAGACGAATTTCATCGAGCAGGGTCGCAGCGTGAAGGAAACGGCCGGCGGGATGTTTTACCATCCCGCGGCGCTGGTCGCCTTCACCCGGTTTAATTTTCTGCTGCGCCGGACTCTGATTGAGCTTATGCACGCGGACTTGATCGCCATTCGCGCTGGACTCGGCCAGCTGCAATCTGCCGGCGTACGTATTATCGACTGTCACCATTTCGGACTGTCAGCCACCGAACCACTCACTGAAATTTGTGCGACTGCTGAAGAGTGGAAACAACCTTTCCAGAAAGCGTACACGGAGAGTTCGGTTAGTCAGGCTTTTGACAAGCTACTCGGGCTGCGAACGGATGTAGAGCAGGCACTCGAGAAGGCACTCGGAAAAT
>WNGI01001405.1_pt1 | contig 23721 bp, 24 predicted proteins | sample 5400621 | NCBI WGS metagenome assembly WNGI01 (sample SAMN13153374, study PRJNA577476) | soil metagenome | isolation source: 20 cm soil or saprolite under Garry oak tree replicate 1 | place: USA:California | collected 2016-06-15 | reverse complement strand
CCGTGCAACCTCTGCGGGGCGGAGGGCGTGGCGAAGGCGTTTCTCGAGCACACCGCTGCGCGCGACCTCGGAGCCACCAGTCCCGACGGCAACTGGACGGTGATTGAAGTCGAGTGCCTTGGCGCCTGCGGCTTCGCCACGCCGGTGCTGATCAACGATGCCTTTATCGAGAGCGTGACGCCGGAGCAGGTGCCGGAGCTGGTGAGGAAGTACCGCTAATGGGGTTCCCTCATAAACCGCACGCCAAGGAGACTCCGGTCCTCTCCAAGCACTTCGGCGACGCCGAAGCGCGCTCGCTCAAGGGGTGGGTGAAGCGCGGCGGTTACGAGGCGTGGAAGCAGGCGCAGGCGATGACGCCGGTGGCGATCATCGAGGAGCTGAAGAACTCCGGGCTGCGGGGCCGCGGCGGCGCCGGGTTTCCGACGGGGCTCAAGTGGTCGTTCATGCCGAAGGAGAAAAAAAGGCCGCACTACCTGTGTGTGAACGCCGACGAGTCCGAGCCCGGCACCTTCAAAGACCGCGAGATCATGCGCTGGACCCCGCACCAGCTGCTCGAGGGGACGGCGATCGCGATGCGCGCGATCCAGGCCGAGGTCGGCTACATCTACGTGCGGGGGGAGTTCACCGAGCCGTACGCGATCATGGCCCAGGCGCTCGACGAGGCGTACAAGGCCGGCATCCTGGGCGACCTCAAGATCTACCTGGTGCGCGGCGCCGGGGCGTACATCTGCGGCGAAGAGACCGCCCTCATGAACTCGATCGAGGGCAAGCGCGGCAACCCCCGCATCAAGCCGCCGTTCCCGGCCGCCGCCGGCGTCTTCGGCCTGCCGACGACGATCAACAACGTCGAGACGCTCGCCGCCGTGCCGCACATTCTCAAGAATGGGGCCCCGTGGTACAAGGCGATGTGCCTGTCGAACCCCAAGAGCACAGGCACGAAGTTGTTCTCGGTCTGCGGCCAAGTGCAGAAACCGGGCAACTACGAGCTGACGATGGGGTTCCCCCTGAAGAACCTCATTTACGACATGTGCGGCGGCGTGCCCAAAGGCCGCACGTTAAAGGCGTGCATCCCGGGCGGCTCCTCGGTGCCGATTCTCACCCGCGAAGAGACCGAGTCCTGCTTGCTCGACTACGAGGGCTGCCTCGAGAAGGGCACGATGCTCGGCTCCGGCGGCGTGATCGTCTTCGACGACTCGGCCGACATGGTCTACCAGATCATGCGCCTCGCGCGGTTCTACGCCCACGAATCGTGCGCGCAGTGCACGCAGTGCCGCGAGGGCACCGCGTGGACCACCAAGATTCTGCAGCGCATCCTCGCGGGGCAGGGGAAGACGACGGATCTCGATCTGCTACTCGACCTCTCCGAGAACATGACCGGCAAGACGATCTGCGTGCTCAGCGACTCGTGCGCCGCGCCGGTCGTCTCGGGGATCAAGAAGTTTCGAGGGGAGTTCGAGGAATACCTGAATGGGCGGCGCAAACCCGTAGTGGCGGCATGATCGCGGGATAACACCCGGCAACGATGCCTGACGATCTCATCAGTCTCACTATCGACGGCACCGCCGTCACGGTCCCAAAGGGCACGCTCCTCATCGAGGCCGCCAAGCAGGCCGGCGTCCTCGTGCCGCACTATTGCTATCACCCGGGGCTGCCGGTCGCGGGCGTGTGCCGGATGTGCCTCGTGGACGTGGAGAAGCAGCCCAAGCTCTCGATCGCCTGCGCGACGCAGGTCGCCGAGGGGATGGTGGTGCACACGCAGTCGGACCCGGCCAAGAAGGCCCGCCAGAGCGTGCTCGAGTTCCTGCTCATCAACCACCCGCTCGACTGCCCGATCTGCGACCAGGCGGGGGAGTGCGAGCTCCAGGACTTCGTGTTCCAGGAAGGCCGCGCGGGGACGCGCTACACGGAGTACCCGAAGCGCTTCAACCCCGTCGAGGACTTCGGCCCCGACGTCCTGTACGTGCCGAACCGCTGCATCCTGTGTACGCGCTGCGTGCGCTTCATGGAAGACGTCGCCAAAGAGCCGGTGCTGAACGTCTCCGAGCGCGGCGACCGCGCGTTCATCGGCATTCATCCCGAGGCGCGGCTCGACCATCCCTGGGCCGGCAACGTCGTGGACCTGTGCCCGGTGGGGTCGTTGCTCTCCAAGGACTTTCTGCACAAGGCCCGGGCGTGGGAGCTGGACAAGACGGCGTCGATCTGCACCGGCTGCTCGCAAGGGTGCAACGTCACCCTCGACACGCGCGAGGACGTGGTGGTGCGGGTGCGACCGCGCCCCAACCTCGACGTAAACCGCTACTTCATGTGCGACCACGGGCGCGCGCACTACCGCTGGATGAACCGCGGCGACCGCATCGAGGCACCGCTGGTCCGGCACGGCGGCGAGCTCCGCGCCACCGACTGGGACGAGGCGCTGGACCGGGCTCGCGAGATCCTGAGGGGCGCGCGTGGTGCCGCCGTCGCGCTCGTCTCGCCGCGCGCTTCGACGGAGGCGCTGTTCCTCGCCCGACAGGCGCTGGCGGCGTTCGACTGGACCGGCGCCTTTCAGGTGGTCATGGGTGACGAGGCGCCCCTCGCCGGCGTCCCCAATCTCGCGTTACGCGCCGAGCGGGCCCCGAACGGCAACGGCGCCGAGCTGCTGGGGTACGGCCGGGGCTACGCCGCCGCGCTCCAGGCCGCCCAATCCGCCGCGGTGGTGCTGGTCCTGGACGACCCCGACGCGGTGGTGAAGACCGACGGTGCGCTGATCTACCTCGGCACGGTGCTGCCGCCGGCCGCGCGGGAGGCCGCCGTGGCCCTCCCGATCGCCAACGTCGCCGAGGAAGAGGGGACGTTCGTCAACCGCGACGGGCGCGTGCAGCGCTACTTCCAGGCCAAGCCCGCGCCGGGCATGGCCCGGCCGGCGTGGTGGGTGCTGGGCGAGCTGCTCCCCGAGGCGGAGCGTCCCGCGAGCGCCGCCGACGCCTTCGCCCAGCTCGCCGCCGCCGAGGCGGCGTTCGCGGGCCTGACCTATGACGCGTTGGGGTTCACGGGGCGACGGGTTGCAGACGGCCGAGCCGCGGCTTCAGCCGCGGGCGTGCCCGCGTGAGCGATCTCGCGTTCCTAGTCATCACCATCGTCAAGATCATCGTGGTGTTCACGGTGATCATGGTGGGCGTGGCGTTGCTCACCCTCGCCGAACGCCGCATCTGCGCGTGGATGCAGGACCGGCTGGGCCCGAACCGGGTGGGACCGCAGGGGCTGCTGCAGCCGGCGGCCGACGGCCTGAAGAACATCCTCAAGGAAGAGACGCTGCCGGCGCAGGCCGACCGCCTGCTGTTTCTGCTCGCGCCGGCGATTTCGTTCATCCCGGCGCTGCTCACCTTCGCGGTGATTCCCTTCGGCGCGCCGCTGCACTCCAAGTGGGGGGACATCCCGCTGGTCGTCGCCGATCTGCCGGTCGGCTTCCTCTATATCCTCGCGATCAGCTCGCTCGGCGTGTACGGGATCACGCTCGCCGGCTGGTCGTCGAACAACAAGTACTCGCTGCTCGGCGGCCTGCGGGCCGCGGCGCAGATGATCTCCTACGAGATCGCGATGGGGATGAGCGCGGTGGCGGTGCTGCTCATCGCCGGCAACGTGACGCTCTCGGATGTGGTGGCGCGCCAGGCGACCGGCACGCCGCTCACCTGGAACGTGGTGCCCCTGGCGCTCGGCTTCTTCATCTTTCTCGTCGCCGCGTTCGCCGAGACCAACCGGCTGCCGTTCGACACACCGAATACAGCGCCATGAAGTTCTCGATGTTCTACATCGCCGAGTACTCGAACATGGTGACGGCGTCCGCCCTGATGACCACGCTGTTCTTCGGCGGCTGGGACATCCCGTTCACGACCTGGGACAACACGCCGCCGTGGACGTTACTCAAGACGCTGGCGACGGTGACGATGTTCGGCGCCAAGGTCGGCTTCTTCCTCTTCCTCTACATCTGGGTGCGCTGGACCCTGCCGCGGTTCCGCTACGACCAGCTGATGGCCCTGGGCTGGAAGGTCATGCTGCCGCTCGCGCTCGTGTACCTGTCGGTGATCGCTTCGGCAATCTGGTATCTGCACGCGCGGCTCGGGTGGGCGTACGACGCGCGCTTCGCGCTGGCGCTCGCCGCGGTGAACCTGGCCCTCGCGGTGCCGCTGGTCTTCGTGCTCGATCGCGGTCGCCTGGTGAGCGGCTCGGTCGCGCGGGAGCGCGCCTGATGGCGGTCCTCGTCAAGGTGATGAAGCGGCCCGTGAAAGAGACGTCCTACCTGCGGGCGACGCTCAAGGGGATGGCGCTGACGTTCAGCCATCTGTTCCGGCCCAAGGTCACGATGCAATACCCGGAGCAGAAGGCGACGGACGACTGGACGCTGTCCTCGCGCTGGCGCGGCACCCACCGCATGCTCACCGACGAGCAGGGACGCGCCAAATGCGTGGCGTGCGGCCTGTGCCCGCAGATCTGTCCCGCCAACTGCATCAAGCTCGTGCCCGGCGAAGACGAAGAGGGCCACCGCTACCCGCTGATTTACGAGATCGACGAGTTCCGCTGCGTATTCTGCGGCTACTGCCAGGAGGTCTGCCCCGAAGAGGCGATCCACGTCGGCGTGCACTACGAGAACTCGGAGTACGCCCGCGACCGGTTCGTGTACGACTTGGAGCGCCTGTGCGCCCAGACCCACCCGGTCTCGACCCTCTGGGACCCCGCCGACCCCAAGGGCGAATGACCACCACAATCTTCTGGGCGTTCGCCGCGATCGCCGTGGGGAGCGCCCTGTTGTGCGTCACCCGGCGCAGCCCCATCGCCAGCGCGCTGTGGCTGGTGCTGACCCTGTTCGCTCTCGCCGCGCTGTTCGTCCTCCTCGACGCGCAGTTCATCGCGGTGCTCCAAGTGCTCGTCTACGCCGGGGCGATCATGGTGCTGTTCCTGTTCGTCATCATGCTGCTCAACCTGGGCCGAGCCGGCCCCTCGGACCGGAAGGGTGCGCTCGCCTGGGTGGTGGCGGCTGCCCTCGGCGCGGGGCTGCTCGTCCCGCTGGCCGGCCTCGCGCGCGCGGGCCCGCCGGCGGCGATTCAGCTTCCTGAGGGGACGATGGCCGCGCTGCAGCAGCAGCAGGGGATGGTGGGGGCGGTCGCGCGCCCGCTGTTCGAGACCTACCTCGTGCCCTTCGAGATCACCAGCCTGCTGCTCCTCGCCGCCATCGTCGGCGCGGTGGTGCTGGCGAAGCGGAAACTGTAGATGCTCCTCGGCCCCGCGCTCGCCGTCTCGGCCGTGCTGTTCACGATCGGCGTCGCCGGCGTGCTCATCCGCCGCAACGCCATCGTGATTTTCATGTGCGTCGAGCTGATGCTCAACGCCGTGAACCTCACGTTCGTGGCGCTCGCTCAGCGCCTGGGCGTGAGCGGCCAGATCTTCGTGTTCTTCGTCATGGCCGTCGCCGCCGCCGAAGCGGCCGTGGGCCTCGCCATCATCCTCGCGATCTACCGCCACCGCGAAACGGTGGACCTCGGCAAGATCAACCTGCTCAAGGGATGACCCTGCTCTGGCTGGTCCCCGTGCTGCCACTCGCGGGCTTCGTCTTGAACGGCGCCCTGGCGCTGGCGCGCCCCAAGGCGAGGCTCGCCGTCACGGTCATCGGCGTGGGCTCGGTCGCGGCGGCGTTCGTCGTCGCCGTGGTCGTCGTGCGCGCGCTCGCCGCCGCGCACCTCGACGCGCCCGTCGTGTTCACGTACTGGGACTGGATCCCCGTCGGCACGCTGCACGTGCCCGCCGCCCTGCAGCTCGACCAGCTGTCGGCGGTGATGCTGCTGGTGGTGACGGGGGTGGGGTCGCTGATTCACGTGTTCAGCGTCGGCTACATGGGCGACGACCCTGGCTACGCGCGCTACTTCGCCTACCTGAACCTGTTCGTGTTCTTCATGCTCACGCTGGTGCTGGGCGCGAGCTTCCCGGTGATGTTCGTCGGCTGGGAAGGGGTGGGGCTGTGCTCGTATTTGCTGATCGGCTTCTGGTTCAACGAAAAGATCAACGCCGACGCGGGGAAGAAGGCGTTCCTCGTGAATCGCATCGGGGACGTCGGGTTCCTGATCGCGATGTTCCTGATCTTCCAGCATCTCGGGGTCCTCGGCTTCAGTGAGGTGTTCGCCAAGGCGCCCACGGCGCTCACCGGCTCCGCCGCCACAGCGATCGCCCTATTCCTGTTCCTCGGTTGCACGGGAAAATCGGCGCAGATCCCCCTGTACACCTGGCTCCCCGACGCGATGCAGGGCCCGACCCCCGTCTCGGCGTTGATCCACGCGGCCACGATGGTGACGGCGGGCGTGTACCTCGTGGCCCGCTGCAGCGTGCTGTTCGCGATGTCCCCGATGGCGAGCGCCGCGGTGGCGGGCGTCGGCGCCCTGACCGCGCTGTTCTCGGCGACGATCGCGCTGAAGCAGTGGGACATCAAACGCGTGCTTGCCTACTCTACCGTATCCCAGCTGGGCTACATGTTCCTCGGCGTGGGCACCGGGGCGACGGCCGCGGGGATCTTCCACCTCGCGACCCACGCGTTCTTCAAGGCGCTGCTGTTCCTGGGCTCGGGCAGCGTGATCTACGCGATGCACCACGCCTATCACGCCACCCACAGCCACGACGACGCGCAGGACATGCGCAACATGGGCGGCCTGCGGCACCACCTGCCGTGGACGTGGGTGCTGATGTGGATCGCGACCCTGGCGATCGCCGGCGTGCCGCCCTTGTCAGGGTTTTTCTCCAAGGACGAGATCCTGGGCGCGGCGTTCGCGCGGGGCGGCTCGGCGCCCGCCTGGTACGTGTTCTGGGGGATGGGCCTCGCCGCCGCGCTGCTCACCGCGTTCTACATGACGCGGCTGATGCTGTACACCTTCCACGGCCCCAACCGCACCGGGGAGGCCGCGCGGCCGCACCTCCACGAAGCTCCCTGGGTCATGACCGGGCCGCTGGTAGTGCTGGGCGTCCTCAGCGCGGCGGGCGGCGCCCTGAACCTCCCGGAGCTGATCGGGGGCGGTCAGCGGTTGGCGCACTGGCTGGAGCCGGTGACCCGGGCGAGCGCCGCGCTGTGGGCCGAGGCACCGGTGGGCGCCGCGACCGAGTGGACGCTCATCGCCTTCGCCGTCGTCGTTGCGCTCACCGGCATCGTGGGGGCGTTGCGGTTGCTCAGGCCCGAAGCCCTCGTGCCGGCGAAGCAGGCGCCGTTGGAGCGGGGGCTCGGCAAACTGCTGTGGAAGAAGTGGTACGTGGACGAGATCTACGACACGCTGATCGTGCGGCCGGTGACGTGGCTGTCGCGCGAGGTGCTGTGGAAGGTCGTTGACGTGAAGCTCGTGGACGGAGCGGGCGTGAACGGCTCGGCGGCCGTGTCGCGGGCCCTGGGATGGCTGGGGAGCCGGCTGCAGACCGGCGAGCTGGGGTTCTACGTCGTGCTGTTCGTCGTCGGCGTGGTGCTGGTGCTGCGGGCGGCGGTGCGCTGACCGATGTACGACACCTGGGTCCTCACCACCCTGCTCGCATGGCCGCTCCTCGCGGCCGCGGTGGTGCTCGTGGCGCCGGAGCGCTGGGCCAAGCACCTCGCCCTGGTGGCGACGCTCGTCGAGTTCGCGCTGTCGGTGCCGCTGTGGTGGCGGTTCGCGCCCGCGAACGGCATGCAGTTCACGCAGGTCTTCACCTGGATCCCGGCCTGGGGCATCCACTATCGCGTGGGCGTGGACGGCATCTCCCTGTTCCTGGTGCTGCTCACCACGTTTCTGACGCCGCTCTCGGTTCTGGGGAGCTATCAGTACATCACGAAGCGCGAACGCGCGTTTTATGCGCTGCTCCTGGTGCTCACGACGGGGATGATCGGGGTGTTCGTCTCGATCGATCTCTTCCTCTTCTATGTGATGTGGGAAGTGATGCTGATCCCGATGTACTTCCTCATCGGGGTGTGGGGCGGGGAAAACCGGCTGTACGCCGCGATCAAGTTTTTCATCTACACCATGTTCGGGTCGCTGCTCATGCTGGTCGCGATCCTGGGACTGGTGTTCGCGGTGGCGGCGAAGACGGGGGTCACCTCGTTCGAGTACGCGTTCCTGCTGGGGCATCTCGGCGATCTGGGGCGCGCCGCCTGGTGGTTCTTCGGCGCCTTCTTCCTGGCGTTCGCCATCAAGGTGCCGATGTTCCCGTTCCACACCTGGCTTCCCGATGCCCACGTCGAAGCCCCCACGGCGGGCTCCGTCCTGCTCGCCGGCATCCTCCTCAAGATGGGCACCTACGGCTTCCTGCGGTTCGCCGTGCCGTTCTTCCCGGGCGTGGCGCTGCACCCCACGGTGCAGGCGGCGATCGTCGCGCTCGCGCTGATCGGCATTCTCTACGGCGGGCTCGTCGCGATGGTGCAGCCGGACTTCAAGAAGCTCATCGCCTACTCGTCGGTGGCGCACCTGGGCTTCGTGATGCTCGGCATCTGGGCGCTCACCGTGCAGAGCGTGCAGGGAGCCTTGCTGGTGATGATCAACCACGGCATCTCGACGGGCGCGCTGTTCTTCCTCGTCGGCATGCTGTACGAGCGGCGCCACAGCCGTCTCATCGAGGCGTACGGCGGCATCGCGCGCGTGGTCCCGATGCTCGCCGCCGTGCTGACCCTGGTCTCCCTCTCCTCCATCGGGCTGCCGGGCACCAACGGGTTCGTGGGCGAGTTCCTGGTGCTGTTGGGCGCGTTCCGCACGTATCCCCTGGCGGCGGGCCTGGCGGCGATCGGCGTCATCGTCGCGGCGATGTACCTGCTGCCGGCACTGCAGCGCGTGATCTACAATCCGCTCGACAAGAAAGAGAACGAGAAACTGCTCGACTTGACCCCCCGTGAGCTCGCCGTGCTCGTCCCGCTGCTCGCGGGCATCCTGTGGATCGGGCTCTACCCCAAGCCGTTCCTGCAGCGCATGGAGCCCTCGGCGCAGCGGTTCATCGAGCAGGTGAAGCCCACGGCGCCCACGACGACGGTGAACCGATGAGCCTCGATCTCTCCCTGACCGGCGACTTGCTCACGGCCCTGCTTCCCGAGCTGGTGCTCACGGGGTGGGCGCTGGTGCTGCTCGGCATCGTGGCCTGGCGTCATCGCACGGCGGGGGACCTGCGCGTCGCGGGCGGGGTGGCGCTCGCGGCGCTCGCGACGACGGCCGCGACGGTGTGGTGGTTGTGGTGGCGCTCCGCCACGGTCACGGGCTTCGCGCCGATGATCGCCGTGGACGACTTCCGCTTCGTCAGCGACTGGCTGTTCCTCGGCGCCGGCGCGCTCACCGTGATGTTGTCGATGCGCTACCTGGAGCGCGAAGCGCTGCTGGCCCCCGAGTACTACGTGCTGCTCCTGTTCGCGGTCCTGGGGATGATGCTGATGGGCGGCGGGTCCGACCTGATGGTCGTGTTCCTGGGGCTGGAGCTGATGTCGGTCGCCGTGTACGTCCTGGCGGGGATCAACCGCAAGAGCCCTCGGGCCGCGGAGGCGGCGCTCAAGTACTTCCTGCTGGGCGCGTTCGCCTCGGCGTTCCTGCTGTACGGCATCGCCCTGGTGTATGGCGCGACGGGGACGACGAACCTGGCGCTCATCGGCGTCCAGGTCACGTCCCTGCAGCTCGAGCACGGCCCCATGCTGCTCGTCGGCGTAGCGCTGCTGCTCGTCGGCTTCGGGTTCAAGGTCGCGGCGGTCCCCTTCCACATGTGGGCGCCGGACGTGTATGACGGGGCGCCGACGCCCGTCACCGGGTTCATGGCGACGGCGGTCAAGGCCGCGGCGTTCGCCGCGCTGTTCCGCGTGCTGGGCCAGGCGTTCGCGACCGCGGCCGCGTGGCCCGAGATCGTGAAGGGCCTCGCCGTCGCCACGATGGTGGGCGGCAATCTCATCGCGCTGGCACAGCGGTCGTTGAAGCGCATGCTCGCTTACTCGTCGATCGCGCACGCGGGCTACGTGCTGGTGGCGGTGGCCGCCGGCACCGCGACCGGCTCCGCCGCGTTCCTCTTTTATCTCGTCGCGTACACGCTGACGACGCTCGCCGCGTTCGCGCTGCTCGCCGTAAAGGGACGGCGGGGCGAGAGCGACGTGCTGATCGACGACCTGTCCGGTCTCGCCGCCCAGCGGCCGTGGCTGGCGTTCGCCCTCGCGGTGTGCATGCTGTCGCTGCTGGGGTTCCCCGGCACCGCCGGGTTCATGGGGAAGTGGTACATCCTGGTCGCGGCCGCGCAGAGCGCGCAGTGGTGGCTCGCCGCGCTGCTCGTCCTCACCAGCGTCGTATCGGCGGGCTATTATCTGCCGGTGATCATGGTGATGTACATGAAGCCCGCGCCATCCGACGCGGCGCACGCCGACGCCCGGCTGGGGCGGCTCGCGGGCGCGGCGGTGACGCTGGCCGTCGTGGGGCTGCTCTTCTTCGGCATCCGGCCCAACCGCCTCCTCGATCTCTCGGCGGACGGCGCCGGCTCGCTGCGCACCCCGACCGCCGCCGCACTGGCGCCGCCGGGCCGCTGACCGCCGGGCGGCCGCCATGCGGGTCCCCGCCGCCATTTTCCGACAGTACGACATCCGCGGCACCGTGGGTGACCAGCTCACGGACGAGCTGGCGCACGCCATCGGGCAGGGCGTCGCCACCCTGAGCCGCACCCGCCTGGGCGGGGACCGCGCGCCACGGCTCGCCGTGGGACGAGACAACCGCCCGTCGGGGGCTGCGCTCGCGGCCGCCGTGCGCCGCGGCGTCGTCGCCGCCGGCGGCACCGCGGTCGATGTCGGCGAGCTGCCCACGCCCGCTCTGTACTTCGCCACCCACACGCTGGCCGTGGACGGCGGCATTCAAGTCACCGGCTCCCACAATCCTCCCGAGTTCAACGGCTTCAAGATCGTGCTGGGCGGCGAGGCCGTGTTCGGCGAGGACCTCCAGGGGCTGCGCGAGATGCTCGAGGACAACCTCGTCGAAACCCGCGCCCGCGGCGGCGAAGAGCGGGAGACGGGCGTCTTGGTCGCGTACCGCGACGCGATCGTGCAGCGCAACGCCCCGCTGGCCCGGCGGGTGAAGGTCGCCGTGGATTGCGGCAACGGCGTGACCAGCCTCGTTGCGATCGACACGCTCCGCCGCCTCGGCGCCGAGGTGGTGCCCCTGCACGCCGAGTCAGATGGGACGTTCCCCAACCATCACCCAGACCCCACGGTGATCGAGACGCTCCGTGACCTCCAGGCCGCCGTCGTGCGGGAGCACTGCGAGCTGGGGATCGCCTTCGACGGCGACGGCGACCGCATCGGCGCGGTGGACGAGCAGGGTCGGGTGGTGTTCGGCGACCAGCTGCTGGTGCTGTTCGGGCGCGACCTGGCGCGGCGCCAGGGGAAGCACCTCTCCGTGATCTTCGACGTCAAGTGCTCCGACGTGCTGCCGCAGATGCTGGAACGCGCCGGGCTCACCCCGGTGATGTGGAAGACGGGGCACTCGCTGATCAAACAGAAGATGAAAGACACCGGCGCGCCGCTCGCCGGCGAAATGAGCGGCCACATGTTCTTCGGCGGCGACTGGTTCGGCTTCGACGATGCCTTGTTCGCCGCCGCACGCCTCCTCGCCTACGTCGCGCGCGAGGGCGGGCCGCTGTCGCGCCTGCTCGCCGACCTGCCGAGGACGGTCGCGACGCCGGAGCTGCGCGTCGACTGCCCCGACGACGTGAAGTTCGACGTCGTGGCCCGCGCCGCGAAGCACTTCGCCGCCACCCACACGGTCTCGACCCTCGACGGCGTGCGCATCCGGTTCGCCGACGGCTGGGGCCTGCTCCGCGCCTCCAACACCCAGCCCGTCCTCGTCATGCGCTTCGAGGCGACGTCCGACGCCACGCTCGAGGCGAACCGCCGCGCGGTCGAGGCGTGGCTCGCCGCCAACGGCGTGCGGCCGTGACGCGCGACCTCACCCCAGCCGCCCCACGTGTCCGTCGCCGCCGCTGGCTGGTGCTCGCCAGTGCGGTCGTCGCGCTGCTCGTCGGGGGACGCTGGCTGGCGCTCGAGACCGCCGAGCACGCCTGGGCCGCCACGATCACGGGCGGCGACGCGTACCTCGCGGGGCACAATCTCGCCCGCCTGATGCGCATCGTCGTGCTGGTCATTTCGGTGGGGTGGGGGACGCTGCACCTGTGGTTCATCTACCGCTCCATCGGATCCGTGCAGATGCCGCGCCGCATCGGCAACCTGGAGATCGTGGAAGCGGTCCCGCAGCGCATCCTGCTCGCGGGCACGCTGCTGGCGGGGCTCGCCTTCGGCATCGGGCTCGCGTGGGGCAGCGGCGACTGGTGGATGCAGGCGTTGATCGCCAGCGGCGCGCCCCAGTACGGCGTGGTGGACCCGATCCTCCGGCGCGACGTAGGCTACTACGTGGCGGAGCTGCCGTGGGCGGAAACGCGGTACGCGTACGCCCTGCTTGCGACGCTCACCGCGCTCGTGGTTGTGGGGCTGCTGTACATCGGGATCGGCTCGCTGCGCTTCCGCGGCCTCCGGCCCCAGGCGAGCCCGCACGCGCGCGGACACCTCGCGCTGCTGCTCGGGTGTCTCGCGCTGGTGTTAGCGTGGGGGGCGCTGCTCGATCCCGCCGAGCTGGTGGCGGGACACCACGGTCCGGTCGTGCACCCCGTGATCGACATCCGGATCCCCGGCGCCGGCGTTCTGGCGGTGTTGGCGATCGCGACGGCGGTGGTCAGCGTGGCGTGGGCGTGGTGGGACCGGCCGGAAGCCGTATCGGCAGCGTGGGCGGTGCTGCTCGCGGGGCTCGTCACCGTCTACGGCCTCGTGCCCGGCCTCGCCCGGGGCGGGGGGGCCCCGCGATCCGGTCGCGCGGCCGACACGACGTTCGCGACCGACCGTCACGCGCTCGAGCGCCTGGCGTTCGGCGCCGAAGGGCTTACGGTGCGGCCCACCGACTCCGCGCCGCCCCTCGCGCGGGGTCCGGCCGGTTTCCCCGTCTGGGACCCGACCCGGGTCGCGAAGGCCGCCGCGCGGAGCGGGCGGCTGGCGCGCGGCACGACGGTGGCCGGCGTCGCGCTCGCCCCGGAGCTGGGAGGCGGTGGGCCCGCGTGGCTCGTCGCGGCGGCGCCGGACGACACCGCCCTCACGCGGGCCGATCCGCCGCCGGAGTGGACGGCCGTGCATCGCGGGGCATGGGCTCGTGCCGGCCCGCCGCTCGCCGCGGTCGAGACCGATTCCGGACTCGCGCTGCGCGACGTCGCCATCGGCACCAACGGAACGTGGTTCGGCCCCGGGTTCAATCAGTACGCGGTGTTGCCGGGCGCGGACTCGAGTGGCCCGCGCGGGATTCCCATCGACGGCGCGTGGCAGCGCGTCGCCCTGGCCTGGGCGCTGCAGAGCCCGGAGCTGTTGTCCCGCGAGGCGCGCGGCGGCGTGCTGCTGTGGCGGCGCGGCGCGACGGAGCGGCTCGCCCGTCTGGCGCCGTTCGCGGCGTTCGCGGAGGCCGCACCCGTCTTCTCCGGCGGCGCCCTGTGGTGGGTGGCGTACGGGTACCTCGACGCCGAGTACTTCCCCCTCGCCGAGCCGCTGCGCGTCGGCGATCGCCTCATCCGCTACCGCCGCGCCGGTTTCCTGGGCGCGGTGAACGCCGTCACCGGCGACACGCGGCTGTGGCTCGCGCCCGGCCACGACTCGCTCGCCGCGGCGTGGGGCCGCGCGTTCCGAGGCCTCGTCGCGCCGGCCGAAAGCATCCCGCCCGGCGTGCGCCGCCGGCTCCCGTATCCCGAGGACGCGCTGCGCCTGGCGGCCGCGATGTTCGCGCGCGCGCAGGATACCCTCGAGTGGCAATCCCTCACCCGCGGACCGTACGCGCTCGTCGCCGGGGACGACGGCGCGGTGTGGCTCGCCACCGCATTCAGTCAGGGCTCGCCCGCGCGGCTCCAGGCGATCGTCGCCGGCGCGATGGGCGACTCGGGGACCCGGTTGTTCGCGTGGCGCCAGGCGTTGCCGGATCGGCTGCCGCCGCTGCTCGTGGGCTCGGCGGAAACCGCGCCGGGGGTGGCGCGCGCCTGGCTCGCCGACGGCCGCGTGCTGATCGTGCAGGCGCGGTTCGCGGAGCCGGAGAGCGGCGCCGGCCGGCCGCAAGCCGTCCCGCGCATCGAGAGCGTCTTCATCTCCTGGGGAGACCGCAACGGCGAGGGGGCATCGGTCGTCGCGGCGGTCCGCGACTTGCTCGCCTCCGGGCCGCTCGGCGCGGGGGCCGACACCAGTCTCGCGGGGCGGTGGCGCGCGGCCCGGGGCATCGCCGCCGAGATGGACGCCGCGTTGACGCGGCACAACCTCGAGGAGTTCGGACGCCTCTATCGCCGGCTGCTCGAGGCGCTCGGCGTGCCGCACTCCACGCTTGCTCCGCGTCCCGGACCCGACTAGGTTGCGCCGCCGTGCATCCGGGGGAGGATTCGATCGTCGTCGCGCTGGGCGGCAATGCCGTCGCCCCGCAGGGCGAGCGCCCGACGATCACCAACCAGTTCCGGCATACGCGCGAGAGCCTGGCGCCCATCGTCGAGCTGGCGCGCGCGGGGTGGCACATCACCCTGGTGCACGGCAACGGCCCGCAGGTGGGGGACGAGCTGGCCCGCAATGAGATCGCCGCCGGCCAGGTCGAGCCCCTGCCGCTCGGCGTGCTGGTCGCGGCGACAGCGGGCTGGATGGGCTACATGATCCAGCAGTCGCTCCAGAACGCTCTGGCGCGCGCGGGCGTGGAGCGCACGGTCGTCACGCTGATCACGCAGACCGAGTGCCGCGCCGACGACCCCAACCTGCGCGCGCCGACCAAGCCGGTGGGGCACGCCCTGGACCGCGCGCAAGTGGCGGGCCTCAAGGCGCGCGGCGTGCCGGTGGTCGAGGAAGCGCCCGGGCGCTGGCGGCGGCTCGCGGCAAGCCCGGTGCCGATCAGCGTCATCGAGTACGCGATGATCCGCCACCTCGTCGCGGCGGGGCACATCGTCATCGCCAGCGGCGGCGGCGGGCCGCCGGTGTACCGTGACGCGCGGTTGGGACTCGAGGGCATCGACGCCGTCGCCGACAAGGACCGCGTCGCCGCGATTCTGGGCCGGGCCATCGAGGCCGACGTGCTGTTGATCCTCACCAACGTCGATGCGGTGTATCGCGGCTGGGGCACGCCGCACAAAGAGCGCATCCGCCGGCTGTCGCTCGCCGAAGCCGAGCACCTGCTGGCCGGGAAGGAGCTGGGCACCGGCTCGATGCGCCCCAAGGTGGAAGCGGCGGCGGCGTTCGTTCGTCAGGGTGGCGACCGCGCGATCATCGCCGAGCTGTCGCAGGGGCTCGCCGCGTTGCAGGGCGAGGCGGGAACGACCATCACGAAGGGCACGACGTGAACCTCCACGAGTACCAGGCGCGGGACCTCCTGAAGCGGTTCGGCGTCCCCATGCCCGAGGCCGAGGTGGCGTCGAGCCCCGACGAGGTTCGTGCGATCGCGGCGCGGGTGGGGGGTAAGGTCGTCGTCAAGGCGCAGGTGCATGCGGGCGGGCGCGGCAAGGCCGGTGGCGTGAAGCTGGCGGACAGCGCCGACGCCGCCCAGGCGGCGGCGTCCGCCATCCTCGGGATGACGATCAAAGGGCTGACCGTGCACAAAGTGCTGGTGGCGCCGGCGGCCGAGATCGCCTCCGAGAGCTACGTCGGCATCGTCGTGGACCGGGCGTCGCAGCGGCCGGTGCTGATGGTGAGCGGGGCAGGCGGCATCGACATCGAGGAAGTGGCCGCGAAGACGCCCGAGAAGATCCACCGCCTGGCGATCGACCCGCGCTACGGGCTCCTCGCGCACCAGGCGCTGGGGCTCGGCTTCAAGCTGTATCGCGACGTGGCGCAGGCGCGCGCCGCCGCCGACATCATGCAAAAGCTTTCGACCGCGGTGTACGCCGTGGGCGCTTCGCTCGCCGAGATCAACCCGCTCGTCACGACGCCCGCCGGCGCAGTCGTCGCGCTCGACGCCAAGATCGTCGTCGACGACAACGAGCTGGACCGCCGGCCCGAGATCGCCGCGCTGCGCGACGCGTCGGCCGAGGCGCCGTCCGAGGTGCAGGCCCGCGAGGCGGGGCTCACCTTCATCAAGCTCGAGGGCAACGTGGGGTGTTGCGTGAACGGCGCGGGCCTCGCGATGGCCACCATGGACCTGGTCAAGTACTACGGCGGCGAACCGGCGAACTTCCTCGACATCGGGGGCAGCTCGAATCCGCAGAAGGTCATGAGCGCGCTGCGCATCATCACCGCCGATCCTCACGTCAAGGCCATCCTCTTCAATATCTTCGGCGGCATCACCCGCGGCGACGACGTCGCCAACGGCATCGTCGAGGCGACGCGCCAGGTCCCGCTCCAGGTGCCGATCGTGATCCGCCTGACGGGCACCAACGAAAAAGAAGCGGTGCAGATCCTCACCAAGGCCGGCTACTCGGCCCTGACCGACATGGACGAAGCGGTGCAGCAGGCGGTCGGGCTCGCACGCGGCGAGGGGGCGGCCGCGTGAGCATTTTCATCGACCAGGATACGCGGCTGCTGGTGCAGGGCGTCACCGGGCGCGATGGCTCGTTCCACACCAAGCAGATGATCGCCTACGGCACGCGCGTGGTGGGGGGGGTCACGCCGGGGAAGGGCGGGCAGCTGTTTGAGGGCCTCGTCCCGGTCTTCAACACCGTGGCCGATGCGGTGGTCGAGACCAAACCCAACGTGGCGGTGATCTACGTGCCGGCCGCCGTGGCGGCGTCCGCGATCTTCGAGGCCGCCGAAGGCGGCATCCCGCTCATCGTGTGCATCACGGAAGGGATCCCCGTGCTCGACATGACGCGGGTGATCCCGTTCCTCAAGGAGCGCGGCGCGCGGCTCATCGGCCCCAACTGTCCGGGGCTGATCTCGCCGGGGCGCAGCAAGGTGGGGATCATCCCCGGCAACATCTGCGCGCCGGGCAAGATCGGCGTGGTGTCGCGCAGCGGCACCCTGACCTACGAGATCATCCACCAGCTCACGACCCAGGGGTTCGGCCAGTCCACGTGCGTCGGCATCGGCGGCGACCCGATCATCGGCACTACCTTCATCCACTGTCTCTCCGCCTTCGAGGCCGACGGCGACACCGAGGCCGTGGTGATGATCGGCGAGATCGGCGGCACCGACGAGCAACAGGCCGCTGAGTACGTCAAACAGATGTCCAAGCCGGTCGTCGGGTTCATCGCCGGCCAGACGGCTCCGCCGGGCCGCCGCATGGGCCACGCGGGCGCGATCATCTCGGGCGCCTCCGGCACGGCCAAGGACAAGATGGACGCGCTCGCGCGCGCGGGTATCGCTGTGATGAAGCGGCCGGCCGACGTCGTGCCGCTGCTCAAGGAGCGGCTATGAAGCTGACGGACATCCTCAAGAGCGAGCACGTGCTGCTGCCGCTCCGGGCGGCGACGGTCAAGGAAGCGACCGAGCAGCTCGCCGACCGGCTCGTGGCCGCGGGCGCGGTGGCCGAGCCCCAGCGCCTGCTCGCGGTCATCAAGCACGCCTGGCCCGAGGACATGGTGAGTGTCGGCGAGCACGCCTTCCTGCCGCACTTCCGGACCGAGGCGGTGCGCGGGCTGATCGCGGCCGTCGGCGTGGCGCCCACGCCGATCCGCTGGGAAAAGGACCCGCACCGCACCGCCCGGATCGTGGTGCTCATCGTCGCGCCGCCCAAAGAGACCCCGACGTACCTGCAGGTCGTCGGCGCGTTCGCGCGCACGTTGAGCAGCCCCGACAACGTGCTCGCGCTCCTCGCCGCCAAATCGGCCGAGCAGGTGGTGCAGCTCCCGGCCCTGGCGGCGATCGAGCTGCCGAGTCACCTGACGGTCCGCGACGTGATGACCACGCAGGTCCGCACGATCCGTCCCGAGGAGACGCTGGGCGAGGCGGCGCGCTTCATGGTCGAGTACGACGTGCGCGCGCTCCCCGTCGTGGACGCCTCGGGCGGCCTGATGGGGATGATCACGCATCGCGAGCTGCTGCGCTTCCTCATTCCCGATTACCTGCAGCGCACCAAGAGCGGGGAGTTCCGCGCGCCGACCAAGACCCAGGTGCAGCGTGGCGGCGACCCCAAGCAGATCCTGGTGAAGGAGGCGATGGCCCGCGCCGTGCTGTGCCTCTCCGAGGACCAGACCCTGACCGACGTCGCCAACCTGATCAGCGCCAAGGACGTGGACCGGTTCCCCGTGGTCCGCGAAGGCGTGGTCGTAGGCTTTCTCACACGAGCCGATCTGATTCGCCGGCTCATCATCGCCTCATGACGCAACTGACACTCGCCATCATCAAACCCGACGCCGTGCAGGCCCACCACACCGGCAAGATCCTCGCCCACCTCGAGGCCGCCGGGTTCCAGATCCGCGCCGCCCGGCTCGTGCGCTTGAGCACCGCACAGGCCCAGGCGTTCTACGCCGTGCACCGCGAGCGGCCGTTCTTCACGCCGCTGGTGGCGTTCATGACGTCGGGACCGGCGCTGGCCCTGGCCTTGGCGCGCGACAACGCCGTCGCCCACCTGCGCGAGGTGATCGGCGCGACCGATCCCGCCGAGGCGAAGCCGGGGACGGTGCGCAAGCTGTACGCGCAGTCCAAGGAGCGGAACGCGATCCATGCGTCCGATTCCCCCGAGAACGGAGCCCGCGAAGTGGCGTTTTTCTTCCCCGAGCGGGAGCTGACCGAGCTCGGTTGACGCAAGTCCCACAAGGGTTTAGCTTCGCTGCTCATGCTGCAAGTCGACCTCCGCGAGCTGGCCCTGGGGCCCGTCGAGACCACGGGAGAGCTGGCCCAGGACGACCCGCTCCTGGCGGGGCTCGAGGTGGCGCTGGCGGAGCCCGTACAGGTCGCGGGCCGCCTGCAGGCGACGGGTGAAGAGCGGTTCTACTGGCACGGCACGCTGGACACCCGGGTCGCGGGGGAGTGCCGGCGCTGCCTGACGGCGGTGTCCCAGGCAGTGCATGCGGACGTGGGCGCCCTGTTCGTACGCGGAGCGGACGCGGCGGAGGATCCGGACGCCTTCGCCCTGGGCGAGGATGCCACACTGGTGGACGTCACCCCGGCCGTCCGGGAGGAGCTGTTCCTGGTGGCGCCGCGGTACGTGTTATGCCGTGAAGACTGCCGCGGGCTGTGCCCGCGGTGCGGACAAGACCTGAACGCGGGCCCCTGCGGCTGCGGGCCGACGCCGGATCTTCGGTGGTCGGCGCTGGCGGCCCTGAAGGACAAGCTCCGCGGTTGACGAGGAGCCATGGCGGTACCCAAGCGACGGACATCGAAGCGCAAGAAGCGGACGCGCCGCACCCATTACAAGGCCGAGCGGCCGACGCTGCAGCCGTGCCCGCGGTGCGGCGACCTCAAGCGTCCGCACCACGTGTGCCCGACGTGCGGCTACTACGGGGACAAGCAGGTCATCGAGGTCGAGGACGTTTGACGTGATCCGCGTCGCGCTCGACGCGATGGGTGGCGACCACGCCCCGCAGGTGGAGGTGGAAGGGGCGGCGCAGGCGCTGCGCGAGCTGCCGCCGACCTTCCGCATCCAACTGGTGGGGCGCACCGCCGACATCGAGGCGGCGCTGCGTGCCCACGCCGACGTCGACCGGAAGCGGCTCGACATCGTCGAAGCGCCCGAGGTCGTCGGCATGGGCGACAAGCCCCTCGCCGCGATCCGGGGCAAGCCCAAGTCATCCATCGTCGTCGGACTCACGCTCCAGAAAAAGGGCGAGTCCGAGGCGTTCATTTCCGCCGGCAACACCGGCGCGGTGATGGCGGCGAGCACGCTGCTGCTCCGGCTGACGCCGGGCGTGGAGCGGCCGGCCATCGGCACCATGTTCCCGAGCGCCAAGGATCCCGTGCTGGTGCTCGACGCCGGGGCCAACGTGGACTGCGACGCCCGCGAGCTGGTCGGGTTCGCTCACTTGGGCACCGTGTATGCCCGGGACGTGATGGGGCGACCGCGACCGAACGTGGGGCTGCTCAATATCGGCGAAGAAGAAGAGAAGGGCAGCGCCGTGGTGAAGGAGGCATACCAGCTCCTGCGCCAGGGCGCGGGAATCCGTTTCGTCGGCAACGTGGAAGGCCGGGACATTCCGGCGGGCGAGGTGCGCGGCCAGCCGATCGACGTGGTGGTGTGCGACGGGTTCGTCGGCAACGTGGTGCTCAAGTTCTACGAGGCGGCGGCGCGCGTGTTCATCGGGTTGCTGAACCGCGAGAGCCCGGGCCTGATCCAGCGCCCCGAGATGGCGGGCGTGCTCAAGGTGCTCGACTACGCGACGTACGGGGGCGCGCCGCTCCTGGGCGTGCAAGGCGTGTCGATCATCTGTCACGGCTCCTCGCCCGCGCGCGCGATCACGAACGCGATCGGCGTGGCGGTCAAAGCCGTGGAGAGCCACGTGGCCCAGGACATCCGCGCCGAGTTCGCGCAGGGGGGCGCGGTCGCATGAAGAAGCGTCCGTTCGCCGAGCTGTCGGGGACCGGCAGCTACGCGCCGCCGCGCGTGATGACCAACGACGAGTTCAGCAAGATCCTCGACACCTCCGACCAGTGGATCCGCGAGCGCACCGGCATCCGCGAGCGGCGCGTGTCGACGAAGGAAGAGAGCAACGCCTGCATGGGGAAGGCCGCGGCGCTGCAGGTGCTCGCGCAGAACGGCCTCACCCCGCTCGATCTGGACGCCATCGTGTATGCCACCGCGTCCCCCGACCGGCTGCTGCCCTCCCAGGCGTGCGACCTCCAGGCGATCCTCGGCGCCAAAAACGCCGCCGCCTTCGACGTCGGCGCCGCGTGCTCGGGGTTCGTGTACGCGTTGAACGTCGCCGAAGGACTGGTCGCGGCCGAACAAGCCGAGAAAGTCCTCGTCATCGCGGCGGAGAAGCTCACCTCGATCATGGACTGGAGCGACCGCACCACCGCGGTGCTGTTCGGCGACGGTGCCGGGGCCACGCTCGTGCGGCCGGTCACGAACCCCACGGGCCGCGGCATCCTCTCGAGCTACATGAAGTCCGATGGCACGCTCGCCGAGCTGCTCTACCGGCCGGGCGGCGGCGCCACGCATCCGCCCAGCCCCGAGCTGCTGACCGACCACAGCTACTACATCAAGATGGCGGGCCGCGAGGTCTTCAAGGCGGCCGTGCTGTCGATGGCCGACGCGTGCGACCAGGCGCTCCAGCGCGCGGGCCTCACTGCGGCGGACATCGACCTCCTCATCCCGCACCAGGCGAACATCCGCATCATCGAAGCGACGGCGAAGCACGCCGGCGTGCCCATGGACAAGGTGTACGTGAACGTGGACCGTTTCGGAAACACCTCGGCCGCCTCGATCGCCATCGCGCTCGACGAGGCCGTAAAGACCGGGCGCCTGAAGGCGGGGATGACGGTGATGTTCGTCGCCTTCGGCGCGGGCTTCACCTGGGCGAGTATGGTCGTGCGGTGGTAGCGACGGTGTGGCTGTGCCCGGGACAGGGCGCACAAAAAGTCGGGATGGGCAAGGATCTGGCGGAGCGGTTTCCCGCGGCGCGGGAGACCTTCCAGGCGATCGATGACGCCCTCGGCACCGCCCTCTCGACCCTGATGTTCGCGGGCCCCGAAGACGAGCTCACCCTGACGCACAACGCCCAGCCGGCGATCCTCGCGCACAGCGCGGCGGTGTTCGCGGTCGTGCGGGGCAAGGTCACCACCCCGGTGGCCGCGGCCGGCCACTCGCTCGGCGAATACTCGGCGTACATCACCGCCGGTGCGCTCCCCGCGCCCGAGGCGGCGAAGCTGGTGCGCCGCCGCGGTGAGCTGATGCACAAGGCGGGGACGGAGCGCCCCGGGACCATGGCCGCGATCCTCGGACTCCCGACCGCCCAGGTCGAGGCGGCCTGTCACGAGGCGTCGGGCGCGGGACGGGCCGCCGTGGCCGCGAACCTCAACGCGCCGGACCAGACGGTGATATCGGGCGACCCCGACGCGGTGCGCAAAGCGGGTGAGCTGTGCAAGGCGAAGGGGGCGAAGCGCGTCGTGGCGCTCAAGGTGAGCGGCGCGTTTCATTCGCCGCTCATGGAGCCGGCCGCCAATCACCTGCGCCTCGCGCTCGAGCGCGCGCCGTTCACCGATGCGGCGTTCCCCGTGATCGCAAACGCGAGCGCCGAGGCCGTGAAGGACGCGACCCGGGCGCGACGCCTGCTCGCCGACCAGCTCACCGCGCCGGTGCGCTGGGTGGAGTGCATGCAGGCCGCCGCCAAGCTCGCGGGCGACGGCGCGTGGTTCGTCGAGATCGGGCCGGGGAACGTGCTGGCCGGATTGCTCAAGCGCATCGTGGGCGGAGCGAACGCGGTGAGCCTGGGAACCGCCGAGGAGGTGACGAAGTTCATGGAGGCGGCGTGAACGTCGACCTCGCCGGCAAGACCGCCCTGGTGACCGGCGGGTCCCGGGGCATTGGCAAGGACATCGCCACCGCCCTGGCCGGGGCGGGGGCGAAGGTCGCCCTGTGCGGGCGTGACGGCGCTAGGGCCCAGGCCGCCGCGGCCGCCGTGGGGGGCGGGGCCCGGGGCTACGCCTGCGACGTCGCCCAGGCGGGTGACTGCGAGCGCCTCGTCGCGGCGGTCGAGACGGACGTCGGACCCATCGACGTCCTCGTCAACAACGCCGGCCTCACCAAGGACAACCTGCTGTTCCGGATCGGCGAGCAGGACTGGGACCAGGTGCTGGATACGAACCTCAAGGCCGCGTTCCTGCTCACCAAGCTCGCGGCGCGCGGGATGATCAAGCGCCGCTGGGGCCGCATCATCAACATCTCCAGCGTCGTGGGGCTGATCGGCAACAAGGGGCAGGCCAACTACGCGGCCTCCAAAGCCGGCCTGCTCGGGTTCACGAAGGCGGTGGCGAAGGAGCTGGCCTCCCGCAACGTCCTGGTCAACGCCGTGGCGCCGGGGTACATCGCCACCGAGCTGACCGAGGGCCTGGCCGAGGACGTCAAGCAGACGCTGCAGGCCGCGATCCCGCTCGGCCGACTCGGCCAGGGCGCGGATGTCGCCGCCGCCGTGCTCTTTCTCGCCTCCGACCTGGCGAGCTACATTACGGGTCAGGTGCTGGTCGTCGACGGTGGGATGGTGATGTGACCCGGAGTCCGACCCCTTACCTCCGCTGAGGGTTGATCATGGCCATGGACATGAAGCAGCTCGAGGAGAAGGTCAAAGACATCATCGTCGAGGAGCTGGGGGTCGAGCGGGACAAGCTCACCTCCGACGCGAGCTTCATGGAGGACCTCGGCGCCGACAGCCTCGACACCGTCGAGCTCGTGATGGCGTTCGAAAAGGAGTTCGACATCGACATCCCGGACGAGGAGGCGGAGAAGCTGCGCACCGTCGGGGACGCCATGAAGTACCTCCACGACAAGATGGGGAAATAGGGCGTGACGCGCCGGGTGGCCGTCACGGGCCTGGGGCTCGTGACGCCGGTGGGGAACACCGTGGCCGACAGCTGGGCCGCGCTCCTGGCGGGGCGCTCCGGCGCCGGGCCGATCACGCGCTTCGATCCGGCGAAGCTGCCGGTGCGGTTCGCGTGCGAGGTCAAAGGGTTCGAGCCCGGGTTGTACATGGAGAAGAAGGAGATCCGGCGCTACGACCTGTTCGCCCAGTTCGCCGTCGCGGCGGCGGCCCAGGCGGTCAACGACGCCTGCCTCGAAAAGTCGTGGGACCAGGTGGACCTCAAGCGCGTCGGCGTGATCATCGGCA
>WNGI01018122.1_pt1 | contig 23755 bp, 21 predicted proteins | sample 5400621 | NCBI WGS metagenome assembly WNGI01 (sample SAMN13153374, study PRJNA577476) | soil metagenome | isolation source: 20 cm soil or saprolite under Garry oak tree replicate 1 | place: USA:California | collected 2016-06-15 | reverse complement strand
AATCGCAATCGACGACGGCGTGTGACTTCCCACGAGCGGAGCGAGGGCAGCACCCGCGAATATCAGGTTCTCGGAGCTTCCGATACGCATATGACCGGAGAACGTGCTGTTGCCTGAACGAACCGGGATATCGCGGTCCGAGTAAAACATGTTGACACCGGTCGCATCGCCGGCGACGAGATAACCGATCCAATATTTGCTCGACTTGAGCGTTCTCGCGCGTTGTTCGGCCCATTGCCATCGCTCGCCGAAAGATCCATTTCCGGAATAGATCAATACCGTGTCCGGATTTGATCTCGCAGGATCTGGCCTTTCTTTGGCGTATCGCGGAACGCTGTCGGATCCGGGCGACAGGAATCCCATGACTTCGAGGCGCGAGACGATCGGAAGATTTGCGGCTTTTCCAATCGCCGGTCCCGTTGTGAAGAATGCGGCGAAGATGGTGATGACGCCGGCAATCCATCTCGCGCCGAGCTCGACGTGCGCGGGTCCACCAGACATCAGGCGCATCGCCCGCCGAAAGAGCCTTCCTCCACCTGTCGCCGCAGCGGCGAACGTGATTCCGCCGTCGCGAGATTCCTCGAGCGCGAGCAACGCGGCCGTGTACCCCTGACGATCTCCGCCGCAAAGTGCGACCGCGATATCGTCGCAGCAATTCTCTCGCTCTTCACGGATCCGATCGGAGAGCCACCAGCCTGCCGGATGAAAGAAGAGCAACGTCTCGAGCACCGTTTGCAGCGTATTCGCGAGAAAATCATACCGGTGGATGTGCGCGAGCTCGTGAGCGAGAAGCATCTCGAGCTGGGACGCAGTGAGTCCCGAAACGAGACTCGCGGGAAGAACGATTACCGGCCGCAGCCATCCGATAACAACCGGCACCGTTACGTGTGTTCCTTCCAGCGCGCGAATTACGCGCGAGATGCCGAGCTCATTCGATATCCGCGAGATCAGACTGAGCACGCGATCCGATGCCGGCGTTCCATCACGAGCAATGCGACGTGTTCGTGCGACGCCTCCGATCATTCTTATCGAGAGCAACACGAGACCGATTGACCACGCTGCGACGATCCAGGGAAAAATTGGCTCGATGTTGCTGAGCATCGATTGCGGCGAGATGGATATGGTTCGAGCCGAACGTCGTCCTGCATCAGCACGTAAACCCGGATCACTCGGGGGTGCGTTCACTGGAATTGCTGTCGGCGCCGATGGGGTCGATTCCGAACCAAGTGAAGCCTTTGGAACGCGTGTAAACGTCTGCATCCGGGTAGCCGTCAGGAGCGGAAGCGCGACCATCATCACGAGACCAATCATGCCGAGCGCGTAGCGCAACGTGGGGTCGCGATGCCGAGTCGCGGAAAAGGCGAGGGCGAGCAGGGCGGCAATTGCGCCTCCCTCCCACAATGAGTGGATCAACGTCCAGCCGATGAGCTGCATCGTCACTTTTCCTCCGGCGTTTGCGCGTTCAACAACTCTTTGATTTTCCGGATGTCTTCGGGGGACGCGCGCTTTGCTGAGAGCGCCTGCATCACCAGGCTCGCGGCGGACCCTTCGAATACGCGATCGAGAAGGTCGGATACGAGGCGACGCTTGACCGATTTTTCCGGTACGGCGGCCCGATACACATGCGACCGCTCGGATTCATCGCGTGTCACCAGCCCCTTCTCGGCCATGACTTGCATCGTCTTCAGGACTGTCGTGTACCCGATGTCGCGCTTGCGTTTGAGCGCCGGAAATATCTGGCGAACTGTCTGTGGGCCTTTGCGCCAGAGCACGTGCAGGATCTCGAGCTCGGAGTGGGAAGGGATGGGGTTGCCGCCGGCCATGAGATGTAGCTCCTGCAAGGGGTCTGAAGCGCAATATACGAGAGGCCTCGTACTTCGCAAGTACGAGCCCTTTCGTACGTACTGACACTCGGTTCGTAAAAAGGGTTTGGTTGGATCGCCACCGGCTACCGGCTACCGGCTACCGGCAGGCGCGTAGTCATTCGTGCGCCTATTTTTGTCGCATGCTTTTCCTTGCGGCCATCGTCGCCCTCGCGGGCAATCCGGATTCGACGCTTCTCAAAAGTCCTGAATCGGTTCGCATCGCGATTCCGAAGGTCGCCCAGCGCCCGGTGCTGGACGGAAAGCTCGACGATTCGACGTGGGCACAGGCCGCACAGCTCACCGACTTTGTAGAGTACCAGCCAAACGATCTCGTTCGCGGAAGAGAAAAGAGCATCGCCTACGTCGCGTACGATTCACAGTATCTGTTTCTCGCATTCCGCGCGTTCGAGTCAAAGCCGGGCAACGTGCGCGCGACGGTTTTCCCGCGAGAGCGGGGTGGCGACTACGACGATCGCGTGACATTCGAGCTCGACACGTACCTCGACAAACGCCGCGCGCTGCAGTTCAAATCGAATCCCTACGGAATTCAAACGGATGGCATCAAAGTCGAAGGGGTCGAAGGCGATCCATCACCGGATTACGTGTGGTACTCAGCGGGTCGAGTGGATGACAAAGGCTGGTCTGTAGAAATGATGATCCCGTGGCCCTCTCTCAGATTTCCGCACACGGATCCGCTCTCCATCGGCTTCAACGTCATTCGAGTTTACGGACGCTCAGCGGCAAAAGACGCGTGGGTTGCCCGCCGCCATGGGAACCCCTGCGAGATTTGCCAGGAAGGCGTTCTCGTCGGCATCACCGGAATCGATGACCACAAGACCGTCGATGTCCTTCCTTATGTCTCCGGCTCACAGCTCGGCGCGCGGAGATTCGCCACAGACTCCGCAACTTCGGGCGGACAATTCTTCTCGACACGTCCTCCACGCGGCTTCGACAGCGGGCGACCGAAGGGCGCAGTAGGAGGCGACGTCAAATACGCGTTGACCTCATCCGCGCTACTCAACGCCACAATCAATCCGGATTTCTCGCAGGTCGAATCCGACGACGATCAAGTTCGCGTCAACCAGCGGTTCACGCTGTTTCAAACAGAACGACGCCCATTCTTTCTCGAGAACCGCGACAACTTCGAGATTCCGCGATCACTCGACGAGTCGCGAACCAACATCGGCGATTTGTTTTATTCTCGCGCGATAGTAGATCCCGCAGGCGGAATTCGTCTCACCGGCAAGCAAGATCGGCTCACGTTCGGCTCGCTCTATGTTCGCGACGATCAGCCGGGATACTTCAACTACTCGAGCTTCGAGTCCAGCGGATACCAGCCGCTCGCAAACTCCACCGCTGACGTAATCGTCGCACGCGCCCGAGCGGATGTACTCGCCGACTCGTATATCGGACTCACGGCACTCGGCCGGCGCGTCGGCGATTCGAACAACGGCGTCGGGGCAGTTGATGTCGCGTTGCGGCGCGGCAGCGTCACGTTGAAAGCCGAGGGAGGCGGAAGCACCGATCGCGCCCCACTCGACCCGACAACGTCGCCCGTTCTCGATGGGAAGAAACGAAATGGCGTTTATTATCGAGCTCTACTCGCCCAAGCGGGGAAAAATCTGTCTGCTGTGATACTTGCCTCGGGTGCCGACTCGACATTTCGCGATCAGATCGGACGCTTTGCGCGCGTTGGAATCCAGCAGCTCGGCGGACGTGTGACGGCGACACAATACACAAGCACAAAGGTTCTTCAGTGGATGTCGCAGGGAATCAACGTTCAGACTGCAAGAGCGTTCGGTGGAAAATTCCTCGACTACACGGTGACCACGCCACTCCAATTTCAGTTTCAGAAAGCAACCACGTTCACAATCACCGCATTGCGACAGCATCTCACGCTATTCGACAAGCGGCTCTACATGACTGGCCTGGTTCTCGATGGCAGCTCTGCCGCGTCGCAGGTGATTTTTCTGTCGGGAAGTATCTACTTTGGCGACCGGGAGATTATCGATCAGTCACGCTCGAGAGTCGGAAAGGGATACAACGCAAATGTCGAGCTCATCGTGCGACCCGTGCCCCAGGCAAGCATTGACATCAAGGGGCAGCGCACCTGGCACGCGGACAAGTGGGGTAGTCCTCTCGTCGATGATGCGCGGATCCTCAGGATCAAAGGCTCGTATCAATTCAGCCGCCCGCTCGGGATTCGATTGATAGAGCAATACTCGAATCAGTATGACACCCGCGTCACGAATCCCTTCTATCGTCGCGGAGTTGTGCACGCGCGAAGCGCGCTGGTGAGCTACGAGCTTGGTCCGTCGTCGTTTTTCTATGCGGGATACAGCGAGGGAAGTCAGGATTTCAATGATCCGATTGTTGACGGTGGGGCGATATTGCGAACAGACAATCTCGTGTTTATGAAGCTTTCGTACCTGATTCGCTTGTGATGATTTTTACCATTTCAGTTTGCGCGTCGGGAGTTATCGGTTTTGTCAGTTCGGCGTTTCGAGTAGCATTGCCGTAACGACAGATTTCGGCGCTGTTCTTTGGAATCGCGCTTCGATATATCGTCCCGCAATGCTACTCGAAACGCCGAACTGACAAAACTGATAACTCCCGACGCGCAAACTGAGCGAATTACCAAAGAAAGCCGTGCGCAGACTAACCCTGCTCTTGTAGAAGGCCGTTAGATCGTACGAAGTCGGCAAGCTCGCCGCGCGACGCCACGCCGACTTTCGCGAAAATATTCGAAAGGTGAGTGCTGACGGTTCGCGCTGAGATATCGAGTGTTGTACCGATCTCCTTGTTCGATTTTCGCAGCGCGACCATGCGCGCTATTTCCGTTTCACGTCCGGTCAGACCAGCGGCGCCGGACGCAACCGAACGCGCGGGCGGACGCACGCCGAGTTTTCTGAGCTCCTCGCGAATCTTGGACAAGCTTCCTGCAGCCCCGAGATGAGCGAACGTGTCATGGGCTTTCTTGAGCTCTCTGATCGCCCCCTCGCGATCGCCGCTGTCTTTCAGCGTCACGCCGAGCGCTCGACGAATTCTTGCGACAGTATCCGGATAGGGAATCGCTTCGAGTGAATCGATCGCCGACTGAAAGAGCTGCTTTGCGCGAGCGTAATCCTGATCTCGGAAAAACATGAGCAGGCCATCGCACGCGTCTGCGACCGCGAGTCCAACGCGATTGTTCAATCGTGTCGCGTCTCTTCGCATTCGCTCGCAGTGTTTCGTTGCACGCTCGACATCCCGCAGCCATAACGCCGCTTCTCCCACGACGGGCAGCAGCCATTGCAGCGACCATGCGACATACCCTGAACGGTCCGCGATCGTGAGTCCGGCTTCACCAATCCGAATCGCTTCAGCGTAGTCTCCGGTCTCGAGATGATACGCGGCAAGTCCGATGTGTGCCGGAACGACCGTTGGCACATCGAAATGGTCGACGGCGCCCTTTCCTGCGCCTGACAATTCCCACGCGCGATCGAAATACGTTTTTGCGCGCACCAGATCACCGCGCCAGAGATAAATCAGTCCCGTCCAGACAAGAAGCCGCGGCAACAGCGTGCGTTGACCAAGCGCTTGCGCGATCGCGATAGTGCGCTCGCCGACGGCAGCACCGGTGTCCCATTCTCCGACAGTAGAGGAATACTGAATCGAGATCTCTGCTGTCCACAGTGGCAACAGCGGCGACCTCAGCTGCTCCTCCAGTCGCTCACACTCCGCAAGGTGCCCGGCGACGGCAGAAGCATTACTCGTGAGGCCCGCAAGAAGTCCCATTCCCCAATGTGCGGTCCATGCGAGCATGCGATCGCCGGAGGTTTCCGCGAGTGCCATCGCCCGCTCGCCGTGCTCGCGAACATCTGATCGCCGGATTGTTCGGCAGCAGCAAGTGCACCTTCCACTTCTGCCTTGGCTGCGTCGAGCTGTCCAAGATCCTGGAGACAAATTCCTCTCGCGAGATGCAATCGCACGAGCACCGCTTTGTTCGACGTGCCTTCGCCGGCGCGAAGTCCCTCAGCGTAATGCGCGAGCGCATCGTCGTATCGGCCGCTCCAATAACACGCGAGTCCCATGCGATGCTCGATCGCCGCAACCGCGGACAGATCATTTGCATCCGCCGCCTTTCGTCGAGCCTTCGCCCAAAGCTCGAGCGCACCATCGTAGTCGCCGAGCCGCTGCCGGGCGCGGGCGAGGTTCCGGATAATTTCGTCTTCTTCCGGAGCGGATTCTCCACTTGCCTGTATCTGCTGCAATGCGCTGGTGAGGTGAGCCGCGGCTTCACGATTCGCGTACGTCTCGAGAGCCGTCCGTCCCGCTTCGCTCAAGTAGCGCACTGCTTTCGGCGCAAGCGAGTGCGCGCGCGAGAAATGAAGTGCGAGCTCACCAGCGTGTGAAACTGCTCGATTTCCGTAAAACGATTCGAGCGCTTCCCCAACTGTCGCATGAAGCAACCGCGCGCGCGCACTTCCGAGCGAGCGATAGGTCACCTGCTGAAAAATCGGGTGCGCAAAGTCGTAGGTTGTCCCCGCGCCGGTGTCCATGCGCTCTTCGACAATTCGTTGACCGGTGAGCTCATCGATTGCGGCAACGAGCTCCTCGTCGGCAACGGATGACACGGCACGCAGGCGCTCGAATGTCACACTCGTTCCAATCACTGCGAGGAGATTGGCGATCTCCCTCGCATTCTCCGACAAGCGATCGAGCCTCCCAACGACTGCATCGCGAATTGTCGCGGGAAGCTGCAGCGATTCGACTTCCCAGCCCAGCCATTGCTCGTCGCCTTTCTTCGGCGCTTTGTGCCATTGCGGTTCGATGACTTTTCTTTTCAGGGCCCCCGTTTCAATCAGCGCCTTGAGAGTCTCTTCGACAAAAAAAGGATTACCACGTGTCCATCCGTACAGCAGGGCGGTGAATGGCCGAATGGCCGCTGCATCGACACCGAATGTCGCGTGGAGTAACTCAGCCACCTCCGCCTGAGACAGCGGACCGAGGCGGATTTGAGTCGCAACACCGAGCCGAATGAGGGACTGCTCGGTGGTGCGCAAAACGGGATTGATGTCGCCTTCTGCGTCGTTGTACGTCGCGATAAGCGCGACACGCTGTCCCGTTATCTGTCGCGCGACAAAGTGAAAGAGCTCGAGCGACGACGCGTCAGCCCATTGGAGATTCTCCAGTACCAGGCACAATGGCTGCTTGTTGGCATATCTCCCCAGGAACTGGCTGAAATTCCAGAGAAGGCGCGCTTTTAGATCGGCTGGATCAGTTCCACCCGCAACTTTCTCTCGTTGTCCACCGTGACCGAGAGCGGGAAACAGATACGCGAGCTCGGCTGTGCTTCCCCGAGTCAGCACTGTGAGAGTTGAGGGATCGAGCTTCTTTACTAATGGAAGAAGCGCATCGGAAAAAAGCGCGTAGGGAATTCCGGTTTCGACGGCATAGGCGCGCCCGAACGCGACGTTCCATCCTTTGTCCGCCGCCCATTGTGCGGCAGCGGCAGCGACGCGAGTCTTGCCGATTCCGCCTTCACCCGCGAGAAAAACGGTTCGTCCTGTGCCGGCTTCTGCTTCACTGAGTGCGCTAGTGAGCAGCGACAACTCATCGGCCCGACCCACAAGCGGCAGGCGATCGAAGAACTTCTCGTGAGAAGAGCGTTGTTGCTGCACGCTGTCGGCGGATTGCGAGAATTAGTACGGGAAAAGACATTTGGCTGCTTCCGACGTCAAGGCAAACTTACGGTGTCTTGCGTCAGCCGCTCGCTATGGTACGATTCACGCGGCACCGAGACACGTTCCGGAGGTGAGTGATGTCACAACAGCATTCATTCGATCTTGGAGACAGGCCACTCGAGCCGCAAAAGAGCGCGTCGTCAAAGAAATCGACAGAGGAGCTCGTGAGCTCTATTCCTGTGCGAGAGCCTTTGCCTTCCGAGAATTCGAGCTCGTCTTCCTCGTCAGCGCGTGTACCGATGCGGATGGAGCCGGAGCCGACCAGCCCGCGCGAGTCCGGAGTGCCACGCAGTCAGGAAGTTGTCGAGGCAGTCTTCGGCCCCATTGGTGAGCGAACATTTGCGGTGCGCTATTGGGACGGGACATTCGAACCCGCGGGTGCGACGTCAACGCCTGAGTTTACGCTTGCGTTTCAAAGACCGGGCGCGCTCAGGCGAATGCTTCTGCCAGCGACTGAGCTTTCGATCGCCGAGTCTTTCATCTCCGGCGACGTGGAGATAGAAGGGAAGATGGAAGCCGCGATGTACCTCGGCGATGCGCTAGGGAATCGTCTGCAATCGGCCGGGGCGCAGATGAGCCTTGTCCGCAAACTTCTCGCGTTGCCGAAAGATCCAGCCACTGCGCCAAAAGAATTGAAGGGAACGCGATTCTCGCGTGGTCTAGCAAAAGTCATCGCGATGGGACGCCCCGGTGACGAGAAAGCGATTCAGTATCACTACGACGTTGGAAACGATTTCTATCAGCTGTGGCTCGATCCGCGTATGGTTTACACCTGCGCGTATTTCCGCCACGCGGACGATGATCTTGCAACGGCGCAGCTCGCCAAGCTCGACCACATCTGCAAAAAATTGAGACTCGAGCCGGGGATGAGGATGCTCGACGTCGGATGCGGTTGGGGCGCACTGATCATGCACGCCGCGCAGAATTACGGAGTCGAGGCGGTTGGCATCACGCTCAGCAAAGCGCAGGCAGATCTCGGCAACAAGCGCATTGCTGCCGCCGGACTCTCCGACCGCTGCAAGATCGAGCTGCGTGATTACCGCGACCTCGGCACTAAGGAGGAGTTCGACAGAGCAGCATCAGTCGGAATGATGGAGCACGTCCGCGAAGATCTGCAGCCAGGATACTTCGATGCCGTGTATCGAGTGTTGAAGCCCGGCGGGCTCTTCATGAATCATACGATCGTGAGCGTTGCGCGCACGCGGTCGACAACGAGAATGGATCGCTTCAAGGGATTTCTCTGGCGGCGCGACGCGTTCATCGACAAGTACGTTTTCCCCGATGGAAAACTCGTCCCGGTTTCGCACGTGATCGCGAGCGCGGAGAGCGTCGGCTTCGAGCTGCGCGACATCGAGAGCTTGCGCGAGCATTACGCGATGACCCTTCGTCACTGGGTCAAAGGGCTCGAGTCACACAGCGCCGAAGCGATCAAGATCGCCGGCGACCGAATCTATCGCGTGTGGCGATTGTACATGTCGAGCGCGATTTACGGTTTCGCGGTTGGACGAATCAATATCGTACAGGCGCTGCTCGTGAAGCCGGACCGCGAGGGGCATTCGGAAATGCCGCTCACGAGAGAGTACATGTACGCCCCAGCTCTTACGACTGAGATACCCGATAGCGCTGCGGCATAGAGCAACTGCGGACTACTGACTAATTGCGGACTACGGACTAACTGCGGACTTCGACTAACAACGGTCCGCGGTAGTCCGCAGTCCGCAGTTAGTCCGAAATCCGCAGTTAGTCCGTAGTCCGTAGTATTTTTCTGCGGGTGCCGACCAAATCCAGCCCCACCGAGCTCACCGTAACGTGGCAGTGCACTCCATTCTCCGAGCTGACTGCCGGCGAGCTGTACGCTGTGATGGAGGTCAGACAGCGAGTGTTCGTTGTCGAGCAACGGTGTGCCTACCTGGATGCCGATGGATCTGATCATCTCGCACTGCATCTACTCGGCTGGCGCAGCACGCCCGATGGATTGATTCTCTCAGCGTACGCACGACTTTTCCCGCCGGGCGCCAAGTACAAGGAAGCTTCAATAGGTCGTGTGCTGACGCATCCGACGGTACGCGGATCCGGACTCGGGCGATCGATCATGATCGAAGCGATGCAAAGAATCGAAGACGCTGAATGGGGCCCCGCGATTAGAATCGCTGCGCAGATGTATCTCGAGGGTTTTTATGAGGAGTTTATGCTCTGTACAAGCGAGCAACGGTTCCGGAAGATCTTCTCGGTCGAGCTCGGCAAATCCAAAAGCCGTGGCACCTACTGATACTGAGCGAAGACTGGTGTGGCGATTCGATCAACATCTTGCCGCTCGTCGCGAAGCTCACCGACGCAGTGCCTTCCGTCGACCTGCGAATTCTTGGGCGTGATGCGAACCCTGATTTGATGGACGCGCATCTCACGGGTAAATCGCGATCGATTCCGGTAATCATGTTGCTCGATGATAATTACGTCGAACGCGGGTCGTGGGGGCCGCGACCGCGTCCCCTTCAGGAATGGGTCATGGCTCACATGGATCTTCCGAAGGCAGACCGCTACAAGGAAGTGCGAACGTGGTACGCGCGCGATCACGGCGTCACCTCGCTCACCGAGATTCTCGATGTGATCGACCGCGCTGCAAGCGTCTAAAGCTGGGGGGTACCGGGCGGCGGGTAGCGGGTAGCGATGAAGTGGGTATTTTTTCAAATGAGCGGTACGAACATTGACTCCCAGGATAGCCATTTGACCGTGCAGACTGCCGATACCGAGATGCTCTCGAAAATCGAAGTTCTGACTGACCTCGAGCCGGTCGTCGCCGACCTCATGAAGGCACACGAGGCGAAGCGGATTCTCTGGTTTCCGAGTGAGATTCTCGACGCTCCGCCGGATGAGGATCCCGATCGTCACCTTCGCGAGCTGAGGAAGCGCGCCAAGGGAATCAGTCCAGCCGCGCGCGTCGCGCTCGCGCTGAATCTTTTGACCGAGGAAGGGCTCCCGCATTTCCACCGAATCCTCGCGGTCTATCTCGGAGACGATAGTCATTGGCAAACGTGGAATAATCTCTGGACGGCTGAAGAAGATCGTCACGGGGTGATTCTCCACGACTACACTCGCGATGCGCAGGTGTTCGACCCCGTTGTGATCGAGAAGATGCAGTTCGATTATCTGCGAGCAGGCTTTTCGCCGGGATGGGATCGAGATCCTTATCGCGTCTTCGTGTACACGTCCCTTCAGGAGCGCGCGACGCAGATGTCACACGCGAATACCGGCAAGCTCGCGTCGGAAACGGAGCCGATGATCGGCACGGTACTCGCGAATGTCGCGAAAGAAGAGGCGAGGCATTTCGCTTTCTACAGGCAGGTATTCAGGGAAGTGCTCGATCGCGATCCGAATCAGGCATTGGAATCCGCGGCGAAGATCATGCCGGCGATCGACATGCCGGGAGTGAACATGCCGCACTTCCGCGAGCTCGCGGATGTCGTGCGCCGCGCAGGGATTTATGGACCGCGGGATTATCTCAAGATCGTCGAGGAGCAGATCAAGTTCTGGGCGGTCGAAAAGCTCACGGGATTGAACGAGGCCGGAAGAAAAGCGCAGGAAAAGATCATGGGGATTCCGGCGAGGCTCGAGCGCATTGCGGACATTCTGGAAGCGAAGACAAAACCCAAGACGTTCTCGTTCGACGTGATCTTCCGCCGCGAATTCGCTATGTAAAGAACGACTCCGGATTGCGGACTGCGGACTACGACAGCCTAAATTCCCGCGAGACCAATCTCCGCCGCTACCGATTGCATTGCGGCGATGACGAAGTCGATGTGAGCATCCAGATCGACGCCCATTTCTTCCGCGCCCGTGATGACGTCGTCGCGATTGACCCCACGCGCGAACGCTTTGTCCTTCATTTTCTTTCGCACTGATTTCGCTTCGACTTCATTGACGTTCTTCGTGGGTCGCACCAACGCCGTCGCCGTGATCAATCCAGTCAGCTCGTCCACCGCAAACAACGTTTTCGCCATTTGCGTGTCCCTCGGCACTCCGCTGTATGTCGCGTGACCGAGTATCGCGCGGAGAATGTCTTCGGGATAACCGCGCTCGCGTAGAATCCTCACACCTTCCGCGGGATGTCCTTCTGTCGGCGAGTGCTCATTGTTCGGGTACCGCTCGTAATCGAAATCGTGAATGAGGCCGGTCGTTCCCCATCGCTCGACATCCTCCCCGAATGTTTCGGCGTACGCGCGCATCGCTGCTTCGACGGATAGCATGTGCTTCCGCAATGAATCGCTCGCCGTGTATTCGTGCATCAGCGCGAGGGTTTGATCTCGGGACGGTAGATCAGTCAACTGACTCCTCCGCTTCTTCGCCGTGCTCGACGATGTCGCCGGGCTGAAAGAGAATTCCCTTCAACGTCTCGCGAAATTCTTTTTTCTGACGAAGAAGAAACTCGAGATCCATCCCGAAGTGCTTGAACTCTTCTTTCTGCGCGTTGCGCATGATCGCGCGGGCTTCCTTGTTCTTCTCGATAGAGATGCGCTGCTCGTACCAGTTGATCGCCTCGGCTTCCTCGATGAGCGAAGTCGCGATTCTCGCGAACGTGCGCGTCTTGTCGGATAGCTCGTCCGTTGGCTCGTGATACTGTTCGGTTGGCATCAATTGCTCCTATCAAAGTCTTCTCGTTTGTCACAGAGACACAGAAAACGCAGTGGAATCGGAACGACAGGTCCGAGGTCTCAGGGGTCGAGGCAGGAGGTGCGAGGTGAGGTTTCAGCGCAATCTCTCGCACCTCACCTCATGCCTCGAGACCTCGGCCCCTCAGACCCGGGACCTGTCGTTCAGATTTCTCGTTGTTTCTGTGTTTCTGTGGCTATTGATAACAGAACCATCAGCATTTCCTGATTCCGGGGAATAATGAGAAGCTTACGGATGCCGCGAGTTGAAGCAACAAGAGACAAAAGAGCATGAGAGTTACAGGACTGGAATCGCGTCGATCGGCAGGAAGACTCCGCCGATAGATCATCCAGCCGAGCACGATCACTGCCGCTTCGATTCCGAAATCAACAGCGGGCTGTCGATAGAGCTCGAGCCCAATGAATGGACCGCCGGGCCAGGTCGGCTTGAGCCCGGTCACGTAGTCGGCAATCATGTGGGAAACGACGATTGTCCCCGCGAGTGCCGAGCCCGCAATGTCCCGCGCAGCGGCAAAATATAGGAGTGCGACCACTGTCGCGAGCACTGCGACCGCCGGGAGTGAGTGCGACAACATCTCTGATGGTGGCGACGCGATTCCAGCAGAACACACCGCTGCGTCTGCCCAATCGGGAATCTGTGTCGCGATGAGCAGCACCCAAAGCGGCACAGTCGAGCGATAGCCTTTACCAGCGAGCGCAATGCCGATGTGGCCGCCGTACATCTATCGTCTCGCTCGCCAGTCGAGCACCACCGTGACAACGACGATGAGCAACATCGCGCCGACCAGACGCCACACTCCGTTTCCTAATGCGAAGGGCATCACGGCGTCGACGGCGAGAGGCATTCTGTCACGAGTTCGCGTAAGTTAGCGGCGACCATGACCAACGTCACGAGACTAGAGTGCTCCGCTTGCGGCACTGCATTCGCCGCTGGGCATCTCTACAATCTCTGCATCGACTGCGGGAAGCCATTGCTCGTGCGCTACGATTTGTCCAGGGCATCGAGATCGCTCACGCGTGACGGTCTTGCATCGCGCCGAGCTGACATGTGGCGATACCGCGAAGTGCTTCCCATCGAGAACGATGCGAACATCGTTTCACTTGGTGAAGGATGGACGCCGCTGCTCAACGCCCCGCGTCTCGGCGAATCACTCGGAATCGAGAACCTGCTGATCAAGGACGAGTCGCTCAATCCAACTCAGAGCTTCAAAGCGCGCGGAATGTCCGTAGCTGTCTCGATGGCGATGGAGCTCGGTGTAAAAAAAGTTGCTGCGCCGTCCGCGGGAAATGCAGGCGGTGCGCTCGCGGCTTACGCAGCGAGAGCCGGAATCGAAGCCTACATCTTCATGCCGAGAGACACTCCGATTGCAAATGTTGTCGAATGTCGAATGACAGGCGCGCACGTCACGCTGATCGATGGACTCATCACGGACTGCGGAGCAGAAATCGCGAAGCGAAAGGACGCAGAAGGCTGGTTCGACGTTTCGACACTCAAAGAGCCGTATCGCGTCGAGGGGAAAAAGACACTCGGCTACGAGCTCGCTGAGCAGCTCGGTTGGCGATTGCCTGACGTGATCGTCTATCCAACCGGCGGCGGCACGGGTTTGGTTGGGATGTGGAAGGCATTCGACGAGATGGAGACAATGGGATGGATCGGCTCCGATCGTCCGCGAATGATGAGCGTGCAAGCGGCCGGATGCGCACCGATTGTCCGCGCATTCGAGGCCGGTGAAAAACACGCCGAGGAATTTCGTGACGCGCAGACGATTGCGTCGGGCCTTCGTGTTCCAAAGGCGATCGGCGACTTTCTTATTCTCGATGCGCTTCGGAAGTCAGGCGGGACTGCGATTGCGGTGACTGATGAAGAATTGCTCGCAGCAGTAAAAGAGATTGGAGCGCTCGAGGGATTGTTCGTTGCGCCCGAAGGCGCAGCGTGTGTGCCCGCGCTCCGCAAGCTGATTCAACGTGGTGACGTGAGTCGCAGTGATGAGGTTGTGTTGTTCAACACGGGTGCAGGAATCAAATACGTCGAGGCGATGACGTAAGAGATCCCGCTAGGTCTGCTCCGAATCTCTGCTTTCCTCTTCTGCGGCCGGCTCGATCGCCAGCTCGGCGACCGCTTCGAGATAATCGCCGAGCGTGCGCAGCTCCCCGCGTGAAAAAGTTCGCAATCCATCGATGAGCCGCGTCTGAGCAGTGTGCGGAGCTTTGCGAACCAGGGCTCTTCCCGCGGGAGTGAGCGAGATGGAGACGCGCCGGGCGTCGCCGCGACTGGTGCTACGACGAACCAAATCACCTGCGACGAGTCGGCTGACGACCATCGAGACCGAGCTTTGATGCGTGAACGTGTTGTACGCGAGATCGTTGATCGATTGCTCGGGACGCTCGGCGAGCTCCTGCAACACATAGAGCTGAGCGCTGCTTATTCCGAGCTCCTGCTCAACCGCGCGGCCGGAGATGCGCAGACTTTGGATGATTGAGCGAATCGCATCGACTACTCTGACTACGTCGGCTCTGGGAGTGCGATCGGCGCTACCTGATGAGCGTGACGAAAGACTTGGCGACATGGTTACCGCCTACCACTAGGGATCAGCTAAAGCCTGCTGCATTTTCGCGGCCAGACTGTACGCTGGGAGACAATTACCTCGAAAAAGTTTCAGCACTTCTACGGTGCCGCAAGACGCGTGCGGCTAATGTCAAAAAAGGACGCTTCGTCGTCAGTGGGCGATAGCCGCTCCCAGAAAAACCGTGCGCTTCGCTGCCGGCTCGAAGAATTTTCCGGCCGCGGCATTGACGGTAATCGACGGTGAATACCGCCGATTGAAGAGATTCTGCACGCCGGCAACCAGCGAGAATGGAGTGCCCGGAATCCGTTCGGTCCCCAAGCGAATGTGCATCACCTCGTAGCCAGGGGCACGGGCCGAATTCGCATCGTCCACAAACGAGACGCCGGCTGCTTCGACCTCGGCCACTGCGAACAGGGATCGCCCCGAAAATGCCGCGCTCGCCTGGGCGCGATGCATCGGAAGTCCCGGAATGCGGTTGCCATCGAACACCGAGGTTCCCGACACGTAACGGTCAAACCGAAAATCGGAGTACGTGTAAGCGGCGTTGAGGAGCATCGGTCCTTTCGTGAACGAGACACCGAGCTCTGCGCCGCGTCTCGTAGTGCGCCCTGCATTCCGAAAATATCGGCGACCACCGCTAGCCGGAATTTCAAATGGAACGAGCTCATCGCGAGCACGCGTGATGAACGTCGCAACGTCGTATCGCAGTCCATCGTCGAGCGCGGCCTTATAGCCTACCTCATACGTCGTGGATTTTTGCGGATTCAATTCCTGGTTGATACCCGCGCTTCCGTCTGGATGATTGCCGAGTTCCGTGGCAGTCGGTGTCTCGAAAGCCGACGCGATGTTTCCGTATATCGATTGTGAGGCGCCGATCATCGACACGAGTCCGAAGTACGGAGTGATCGCGCGGAGAGTTCTCCTTCCTGAGTCGTCGGGATTTCCGTTGCCGATCAATCGATCGCGAACTTCGAATGCGACGTTATCGCCACGCACTCCCGTGCTCAGTCGCAGTCGCCCCGTCATACGAAGCTCATCGCTCAAGTATGCTCCTGCACTCGACACGAGCTCTCGCTGATTGAGCGTCACGGTTCCTTCTTCTTCGCCGACGACGGGGCACGCCGCTGTCGATGCGATGAGAGGGGGATTGTTGTTGCAATTCGTAAAATTGCGGCGCGAATCGTTCTGCGACTGAAGATCGAATCCCGCAGTGAGTGTATTGATGCGCGAGGAGAGAGACGATTTGTGCGCGGCTCTTCCGCTGGCGCCATACGTTCTGCGCCCGACATCCACCACCGCGAACGTCAGCGGATTATACAGTGAACGTCCACCGAAATACGCCGACGCGGAAAGCTCGTCGTGAGTCAACTGACGATCGGTACTGACTCCTATCTGAAGCTGCCGTACAACTTTTCGCGCGGCCTTGTTCACCGACGGTTGATCGGCAAGTCTTGGATTCGACCGAAACTGCGCGAGCGTCAGCGCGCCTGGATTCTCCGCGAGAGGCATGTCGAACCCCAGAACATCGAGTGTCGCTCCGGCGCGCGCAAAGCCGCTGTTAGTCCGCTGGCGCGAGTAGACTCGAAATCCGCCATTCCGCATGAGGGATGCGTCGGCCTGATAGTACACGCGCCCCGAGATTCCACCGGCTTTGAGAGTCGTGCGTGAAAACCCGTAATCACCCAGCCACTGACTCGCTTCTCCGCCGAGCCGCTCCGCCGGAGGTGCGGCAGTTCTGAGGTCGATCACTCCACCTGAAGCGTTGCCGTACAGCGCCGATGCGGATCCTCGTATGACTTCGATCCGTCCGACTGACTCGAGGCTCAGGTAATCGACAGGCGTCTGACCGTCAGGGAGAGTGAGCGGCATTCCGTCTCGCAAAACGCGCACGCCGCGAACACCGAATGCGGAGCGAGCGCCAAACCCGCGAATCGAAATGCGGGGATCCTGAGCGGGATTTGTTCGACTCACTGCAGTCATTCCCGGGACGAGCGCAAGCGATTCATCGAGGGCGGTGTGACGCTGTCCCGGTCGCGTGCTATCGGGATTGAGCACTGTCATCGCGAACGGCGTCTCCAGCGGCGACTTACCGATGCCGCGTGTCACCGTGACGATTACGGGATTGAGAATCGTACGACGCGGCGAGACCGTGTCTTTCACGGTTGTAGAGTCCTGCGACTCAGCTCTCGCGGCGACTGCGCAAAGAGCAGCAACGATTAGCGCCGCGCGCATGCTCATTTGGCGGATTTGTACGCCTTCAAACCTCGGGAGTTCGATCCACGTTAACCCGTGACGGTTTGACGGGTAACGTCCTTAATCTCAGAAATAATAGCAAGAATCTTGTCAAGTTTTTCATTCCGGGCTTACAGTTTTTTATATCCATCGCCGCGTGTGAAGAGAATGCTCGTTCGCTTTCCGTTGTAAATCGCCTGCACGATGTTGATCTGGTCCGCGTAAAGATCGAACAACACTCTGTGCGTGACCTGGAATCCAGCAAGTCCGGCTGAAGGAGCACGGAAACAAAGCCACATGAGATCGCCGACCGGCTTTGAACCGCATGAGGCAAGTGCAAGTGGATGCCCACCGCGATCAGCAACTATGAAGGCCGATCGCGCGTAATCGACGATCGGTGATTTGGCCGTCGCTCTGTGAGATCGAGCGTATGCATCCGATGCCTTCGTCAAATCATCAATGAAAACGCGAATGGAAATCCGAATCTCTTTCGCAGCCGGATCATAAACGATCTCGGCGAGACTCGTGTGAAGCGGATGGGCGTCGAGTGGACGCGCGCTCGCTGCAATTACAACAAGCGCGATTGGCAAGGAGGCCAGTCGCGCCAGAGACGCAAGCTTCACCAGGGATTGCGCTCGATCGCCCACCTTGCCGCGACAACCATCACGACCGTCGAGATCATCAGCACCCGGAGCCGAAGTGTCGCGGGAGCGGGCAGGGACGAGCGCGCATACCGAATCGCTCCATCGGCCGCGATGAGGAATACCGCAGCGAACGCAAGGACGACAATCTGTCCGAGCTCTATTCCGACATTGAATCCAAACAAGGGCAGGGCAATTCGATCGACGAAGAGATTTCGCAGGTAATCAGCGAATCCCGCTCCGTGCACGAGGCCGAACACCGCGGCAAACATCGGGCGATAGCGACGACCGAGCGGGGCTGTCGCGCGATCCCGTACGATGATGTTCTCGATGCACGTTGCGACAATCGTCACTGGAATCAGGAATTCGATCAGCTTGATCGGAAGCACCATCGCGCCGGTCACGGCCAGAGCGAGCGTGATCGAATGGCCGACAGTGAACGCGGTCACGACCCATAGCGCACTGCGCCAATCGCGGGGACGATAGATCGCGGCGAGCGCGAGAAGGAAGAGGATGTGGTCCATCGCCTCCAGATTCACGATGTGCCTGAACCCCAGCTGCATGAAAGTCAAAAGCTCGGACATCATCGCCTTGAATCCTCATGCTCGATTGAATCGAGCACCACCTCGATCTCGCGCGGCTGCGTCGGGTGGAAAGAGCGATTGATCTCGAGTGCCTTCGTCAGGAAATAGCGAGCACGAGCATTCTCACCGAGAGCGCGGTCGATCATTCCTTCGTGATAAAACAGCATCGCATCCTGTGTCCCCAACCGCCGCGCTTGCGTCATTGCCGCACTCGCCTCGCGGTCGCGGCGTTCCTTGTGCAACCCCCACGCAAGCAAGTCGTAACCGTACACGTCTTTTCTGGTCTCGATTTCCTTCTGCACGTTGGCCAGAACTTCCGGAACCCGACGGTTGTGATCGAGGAGAAAGAGACTCCACGCTCGATGATAAGCGCCGGGCTGACCTGCAACGGCGACTTCCATCGTCTTGTAATAATCTTCGGCCTGCGCTCCATTACCGATTGCTGCGTACGCGTCGCCGATTGTCCCGAGCGTCGCGGGGTCGAGCTTGATTGCAATGCCGCGCTCACCGTACTCGATCGCTTTCTTCGGATTTCCCTCGACAGCTTCGAGATGTGACATCGCGTCTAGCAGCCTGTAATCGTTGGGCTCGACTGCCAGTCCCGCTTCGAACAACGAGCGTGCGCTGCGCACGCGACCGCCGCGCATGTCGATATCGCCGAGCCTCAAGTGGAACCAGGCTTTTTGCTCGTTCGGCAAAGCGCGTTGCGTCTTCGCATCTGCGAGCGCATCGGAGAGCAACTTGCGCGCATATGCCGTGTTTCCATTCAGCTCAGCCCACCGCGCCAGACGCGGCGCAATCGAGAGATGCGTTCTCAAATTGTACAGTGAGTCGAACGCGAGCCGCGCGGCGTCGTAATGCCCGAGCTCCATCTCGATTTCGCCGAGCTGCGCGCGGTATTGCGGAATTGTCGAATCGAACGCAATAAGATCTTTCGCCACCTGCTCCGCTTCCACGAAGCGATGCTGCGCGACCAGCGCGGCGGCGAGTGTCACGTACGTCGGTCCATTTCGATTTGTCCGAAGCGCGAGAGAACGGCGCGCGTATTCCTCGGACTGGTTGTAGTTCTGATCTTCGCCTGATTCGAGCCACTTGCTACGGCCTCGGCGCTTCGAGGTAGGGGAACGTCGGCGAGAAACTTCTCACACTCGGGCCGACGTTATCCGATGTCAGTCCTGCCAGCACCGGCTGCGTTGCATCGAGTGCGTTGCCGAACACCGCGGACAGTCCAACATCGACGACATCATCACTGAGTTTGCGTCCGCCGTATCCATTCGCGAGCGCCCAGCTCAGCCAGCCTGCGGTTGAACCTGTGCGGTTTGGAAATACGAGAAGCATGTCGGGCGCGAGGACCGCCTGCAGCGTGGTGATTGTTTTCTCTGTGCGATTTGGAAAGCTCGATACGAACGATCGAATGTGACCGGGAACGTCGGTGCCGCCGGCGGCCGTCGTCTTGATATCGTCAGATGGCGATTTGTTGTTATCCAGGCCGTGATCGCGCTTCGGGAAGAAAACTTCCGAAACTAGCGGATTTCCAAGACGCTCGATCTGAACATAGATGCGATTCGTGTCGGGACCGATGAGAGCAGTCGTATCGTTGCACGCGGCTCCGCCGGCGACGACGAGCCCAATCGAAATGAGTCCGGCGAGAACGCGCTTCGGACTGATCGAAATGAAATTCGTGATAGTCATGGCGAGTCCTTAGCGGCTGATGGTGGCCCACACACCGATCTTTGCATCGGGGGCGGTAGATGAGGTGAGCTTGCTTTTCGGAAGCTCGATTACGATGGCGAGGCAGTTGAATGGGCGAAGAATGTCGATGCCCGGATTGCGAAAGCTCGATGCGGTCGGCGTCGAAGGTCCTGACAATGAGCCAGTCGAAGGACGGCGGTCAGGAAGGATGTTGAAGAACTGCTCGAGGTCGATGAAGAATGGATCGGCGCGAAGTCCGGCGAACACCTGCATTCCCGTGTCCGAGCCTAGGTTTGTTCCTACTGCGCCCTCGACCGCCGCCGCGGTGTTCACCAGCGTGCTTTGTGTTCCCGCGTTCGTTGGTGGTACGGGTCCGACAACCTTTACGCTTTGTGCTGAGCCCGACCCGGTATTGAACGTGATCTGGAACACGAGATCTTCGATTGCGTCGCCGGTGTTGTCGATCTTGATCTGGTAAAGGAGATTTGGATCGAACGACGCGTTTTGCCCGGCGATCGGAGACGATGTCGTCATCACGAGAGTGACGCGATCGGCGCTCGATCCCGGGAAGACAAAGACATCGTTGATGTCCATTCTCGGATTGAGCTCGACCTCCGGAGTGTCCTGGTGATCGGACGCGAGTAGCGTACCGATTCCACCGACGCTCGCCGCAATTCCCACGGCAAAAGCAATCGGCAGAACTCGGCCGCGGTTGAGCAAGTGGTTCCTCATTGATTCTCCGCTGCGACAGGGGTGGTTGGGCGGCACGACATATTCGGGATTATCTACGACACGAGTTTCTAACTGGATTTATTTGCCTTTTAAGACGTGCGGATCCGCACATGTCCGGGTTCTCGATTGTTTGTGTTATCTCACGCCGAGAAGTTTGTGGGTCTGCACACTCAGCCGCCAGCGAGGGTGAGTCATGCAGTACTCGATCGCGAGGCGCGTATTCTCCTCTGTGCGGGGCCCGTCCATCGGCTGAAGGAAGAAATGGTCGAACTCGAGTGACTCGAATTCTTCGGGTTGGGCGCCGGGTTGGGGGTAAACGAGCTTGAGCTCGTCGCCCGATCGTTGAATCAGCTCCGCGCCTGCTTTGGGGCTGACGCAAACCCAATCTATTGTAGTGGGCGCGTTTCGCGTTCCATTGGTTTCGATCGCGACTGAGAATCCGCGCGCGTGCAGTTCGTCGATTGCGGGCTCATCGAGCTGAAGCAGCGGCTCACCTCCGGTGCAAACAACGAACCGATTGTCCGGGTCGCTGCGCCACGCTCGCTCGACTGCGTCAGCAAGATCACTCGCTGTAGCGAATCGTCCGCCATCCGGCCCGACTCCGACGAAGTCCGTATCGCAAAACTGACACACTGCGCGTGAACGATCCTCCTCTCGGCCACTCCAGAGATTGCAACCAGAGAATCGGCAAAAGACTGCGGCGCGCCCGGCGTTCGCTCCTTCGCCCTGCAGAGTGTAGAAGATTTCCTTGACCGTATACGTCATCGTGCCACGGAGTAGAGCGCAGGGTCCTCTGCGCCGGCTTCGCTGAAGCCGCGAAGACGCAGCTGGCAAGCATCGCACGTTCCGCACGCCGCGCCAGTCGCGGCGGGATCATAGCAGCTCGTTGTCATCGAGTAGTCGACGCCGAGTCGGATGCCAAGCTCGATGATCTCTCGCTTGGAAAGATCGATGAGCGGAGTGCGAATTCGAACCGCCGGCTCGTTGCGCGACTCGGCGCCGGCGCGTGTCGCAAGATTCGCCATACGCTCGAACGCGGCGATGAATTCCGGGCGGCAGTCGGGGTATCCGCTGTAGTCGAGCGAGTTAACGCCTATGAATATTTCGCGTGCCCCCACAACCTCTGAGAGGGCGAGCGCGTATGAGAGGAAGATCGTGTTACGCGCCGGAACGTATGTCACGGGAATTTCATCGTCCAAATCATCGAGCTGTCGGTTTTTCGGAACCGGAATGTCCGCTGTGAGCGCCGATGCTCCGAACGCCCGCATATCGATTTTCGTTACGAGGTGCTGAACGACATTGTATCGCGCGGCGATTTTCCTGGCCGCCGAAAGTTCGAGGGAATGGCGCTGACCGTAGTCGAAGCTGAGCGCGTGAATTGCATAGCCTTCGCTCGTCGCGAGAGCGAGCAGAGTTGTCGAGTCGAGGCCGCCGCTCAATAGAAGAACGGCTTTCTTTTTTTCCATATCCTAAGATAAGTCTCCCCGAGGTTCCGAGGTGAATGCGATGAAAGTTGCGACAAGTCGTGTGATTGTGGCGTGTTCCTTCATGTCGTTGGCCGCTTGCGCCGGGCACATGCAGACGAGCGCCGGAGGCGGAGCCACCGTACCGGCAATAACCGCGACGGATCTTCGCACGCGTCTTTACATCTACGCGGATGACTCGATGATGGGCCGCAGAGTCGGAACGAAAGGCGACTTGATGGCGACGCGGTACATCGAATCGGAAGTGAGACGCATGGGACTCGAGCCGGCTGGCGATAGCGGAACATTTTTTCAGGACATTCATCCCGATTCGATTCGCGGGATGCCCCGCGGCACACAGTTTCCGCCGGGTACGGCACGTAACGTCGTTGCGATTCTTCGGGGCAGCGATCCCGTTCTGCGAAACGAGTATGTAGCGATCGGCGCTCACAACGATCACATCGGAATTCGCTCCACGCCCGCCGATTACGATTCGCTCCGCACGTTCAACATCGAGCTCGATCGCACGGGTAATCCGATGTGGGATCGAAGGATTCCCGCGGACAAACGCACAGCCGCGCGGGCGTCGATACATGTCAACGTCGATAGTCTGCGCCGCATCCGTCCGGCGCATCTCGATTCGATCAACAATGGCGCCGACGATGACGGATCGGGAACTGTGGCCGTCCTCGAGATCGCGCAGAATCTCGCCGCCGCTCCGTCGAAGCCCAAGCGGTCGATTCTTTTCGTCTGGCACACCGGAGAAGAGGCTGGCTTGCTCGGATCCAGGTGGTTCACAGAGCATCCGACGGTGCCACGCGATTCGATTGTTGCGCAGCTCAACATGGACATGGTCGGCCGCGGCGAAGCAGTCGACCTTGCGGGCGGCGGACCCAATTACCTGCAGCTCGTGGGAAGCAGGCGAGTCTCGACCGAGCTCGGCGACATCGTCGAGAAGGTGAACGCAGAGAGGAAAACACCGTTCAAATTCGATTATCAATACGACGCGAACGGCGACCCCAACCGGATTTACTGTCGCAGCGATCACTACAGCTACGCGCGCTATGGAATTCCGATAACGTTTTTCACGACGGGGCTACACGCGGACTATCACCAGGTGACCGACGAGGTGCAGTACATCAACTATGAGCACATGGAGCGTGTCGCCGAGTTCGTGAGAGACATTGCTCTTAGAGTGGCGAATCTCGATCATCGGCCAGTGGTTGATAAGCCAGTGGGATCGCCAACCGCTGCGTGTGTGCAATAACGGATAGGAGATTGACGGATTGACGGATCAATCACCTATCCGTCTATCCGTCAGTCTCTCTATCTGTTCTCATGCTGCAGCGGTGCGGAGCTCCCCGACAAGTCCCCGAAGCTGCTTGCTACCCTGGAGAAGACTGCTCGACGCACTGGTCATCTCTTCGCATGCGGCACTCTGCTCCTCGGTAGACGCGCTCACTTGCATCGCCGCGGTCGCCTGACCTTCGGCAGTTCGTGTCACCATGTCGAGATTTTCCGCGGCACCCTCGACTGCGCGCATGTTCTCTTCGGCTGCGGCCGTCACGGCACCGGCAGCCTCTCGA
>WNGI01002625.1_pt1 | contig 23769 bp, 18 predicted proteins | sample 5400621 | NCBI WGS metagenome assembly WNGI01 (sample SAMN13153374, study PRJNA577476) | soil metagenome | isolation source: 20 cm soil or saprolite under Garry oak tree replicate 1 | place: USA:California | collected 2016-06-15 | reverse complement strand
CCCGAAGGCTGGCTCCGTAACCTCCACATTGTGCCAACTCCGCGGACCGGTCAATGTGATCGGCGAACTTCCAATCGAAAGCGGGCACTAGCCGATGTCAGAGCTTCAACCCTTCCTGCTGTTCATCGCCGCGGCTTTGCTGCTCGCGGGCTTCATCAAGGGTGTGGTCGGGCTTGGGCTGCCGACCGTGGCGATCGGCCTCCTCGCCGTCACCATGCAGCCGTCGCGCGCGATCGCCATCGTGATCGTGCCGGCGATCGTCACCAATATCTGGCAGACCTTTGCCGGGCCTTACCTGCGCGACATCATTCGGCGGCTGTGGCCATTGATGGCCGGCACGGTAATCGGCATCTGGTTGAACGCGGGCATGCTGAGCGGCCCTTACGCGCACTATGGCCCCATCGTTCTCGGCGTGCTGCTGGTGATCTACGCGATCGTGGGCTTGAGCAAATTCAGTTTCAGCGTGGCGCGCTCGAACGAGAAATGGATCGGCGGCATTGTCGGTCTCCTCACCGGTGCGGTTTCCGCCGCAACCGGGGTGCAGGTGATCCCTTCGATGCCATTCATACAGGCCATCGGCATGGAGAAGGACGAGTTCGTGCAGGCACTCGGGGTGTTCTTCACGGTCGCAACCGTGGCGCTCGCCTTCACTCTCACCAGGGCCGGCTTGCTCAGCGCATCGACCGCGCTGCCGGGCGCCGTCGCGATGGCGAGCGCCTTCGCCGGCATGTTCATCGGCCAGGCGGTGCGCTCACGGATGCAGCCGGACGCCTTCCGCCGCTGGTTTTTGATCGCGATGATCTTTGATCTTTCTCGGGCTCTATCTCACGGGCAGCGCGGTTTTCAGTATGGCGGCGTCGTGACGATAAATCGTCATCACCAGCATTCGGCATGCCCGGTACGAAGGCATCGAACGCCGCCATTTTCCGCAGGGAACGGGATGTCTTACCACTGGATTTGATTAGCCGACCACGACGTAGCGTGGTATCTGCCCGTCTCAGGAGCACACGAGATGGAAAGACGCCTGGCTGCCCTGGTCTGCGCTGACGTCGCCGGTTACTCGCGAATGATGGGGGCCGACGAGGAGGGTACGCACGCCACGTTCAAGGCGCATCGAACCGCGATCTACCCGATCATCCTCAATCATGGCGGCCGGCTCGTGAAGAATACCGGCGACGGTTTCCTGCTGGAGTTTGCGAGCATCGTCGGGGCAATCGAGGCTGCCATCGCGATTCAAACGCTGATGGCGGAACGGAACAACCACATCCCGGCCGATCGGGTCATGCAATTTCGGATGGGCGTCCACATGGGCGATGTGATGGCCGACGAAGACGAAGTGTTCGGGGATGATGTGAACATCGCCGTCCGGCTTGAGTCGGTTGCCGCCCCCGGCGGCATGGCCATTTCCGCCAAGGCCCACGGAGAGGCCGGCAAGCATCTCGGCGTCACCCTTGCCGATGCCGGCAATCACCGTTTCAAGAACATTGAACAGCCGGTCCATGTCTGGACCTGGGAACCGGCCGGATGCGATGTCCGAGGCCGGGAACACAGGGAGGCATTGACGGACACGTCGAATCTGGCGGCTCAATATCGAACGGCGATCGTGGGAGTGCTCCCTTTCGCCAATCTCAGCGACAGCTCCGACGAGTATTTTTCGGACGGGCTGACCGAAGACCTGATGCACGCGCTCTCGCTGCAATCGTTCTACCGGGTGCTGAGCCGGAACTCGACATTCTCGTTCAAAGGCAAGAACGTGAGCACCCGCCTCATCGCGCGCGAGATCGACGCGACATACCTGATCCAGGGTTCGGTGCGGCGCGCCGGAGGCAAAATTCGGGTAACCGCCGAACTGATAGCGCCGGAGAGCGGCGAGCAATTATGGAACGGCCGCTATGACCGGGACATCGGCGATCTGTTCGCGATGCAGGACGAGATCACCACCAGCCTGTCCGCCGCGATAGCCGCGGAGATCTATCGTGCCGAAGCTTCCGCCCCACCCCGGGCTGCGTCGAAGGACCTGACCGCCTGGGACCGGTTCTTGAAGGGGCTTTCCCACTATTATCGTCAGACCAAGGCAGACTACGAAGCCTCGATCAGCCTGTTCAAGGAAGCCATCGCGCTCGATCCGGCGCTTTCCATCGCACGCGCCTATCTCGCCACGATCATGATTCAGGGCGTCCAGTTTGGATGGATAAAGAGTACGCGCGAATTCTGGATCACGGCGATGAGCCTCGCGGAAAGCAGCGTGCGGCTCGATCCGCGCTCGTCCTTTGCATTTTCCATCCTGTCGTATCTGCACGCGATGGAGGGGCATTACGAGGCTGCGATGGACGCCTCGAAGCGGGCGGTCGAGCTGAACCCCTACGACATGGGCGCCCGCGGCGTTCTCGGCATGTGCCACTTCATGAGCGGCGAGCATCGGCAGGCCATCGAGCTGTTCTCGATGGCTGCGCAGCGCGGCAACAGCGATCCCAGATATCAATTTGCGGCGACGAACGCGTTCAGCCACTATTTGCTGCGGCAATATGATGCCTCGCTGTCCTGGGCGCGCGAGGCGCTGTATTCGAATCCCAATCATCTTCAGGTGCTGACGGTACGGGCCGCGGCACTCGCGCAATTGGGACGGAACGAGGAAGCAGCGACGGCGGCTGAAGTCTTGCTGACCAACTTTCCAAGCCTGACCGTCGAGCGGCACTTGAGGAATTTCCGCTGGAAAAATCCGGCTGACATCGCCCACTACCGTGAAGGCCTTTTGAAAGCCGGCGTGCCATCGACCAGATTGACCCTCGTCGAAACCGCAAAGCGCGCCGCAAATTCCTAAGGCACCGGGCAGATCGAGCGACGAGCGCCATATTGGCCTTCCGCAAAACGAACGCCGTTCTCGGCTACTCGCTGAAGGGGGCGCCAGGGCGGGCAAGCCAGGCGTCATTGGCTGTGCGCCGCCCGCGCAAGCCCTCATCACTTGAACAGCGGCGTGCCCGGCACGAAGGCATCGAACGCCGCCCAGAATTGCGCGCGATAGCGGTCCTGCTCCTGCAGGATTTCATGTTTCGCACCGGCGATCACGAGATGCGAACCGGCGCGCAGATGATAGGCGAACTCCTCGATCGCCGCCGTCGAGACGACGGTATCGTTGCTGGCGGCCAGCATCAGGATCGGCTGACGAATCTGCGAAGGATAGTCGGAGGCGCGGAAGCCGCGCATCGCCTTGAACGCGGTGTCGGCCCAGGCCACCGTTGGCGAGCCGATGCCGAGCGTCGGATCCTCCTCGAGGATCGCGCCATTGCGGGCGTAGCGCACGGGATCGCTGGTCAGGGGATTGTTGATGAACGAATCCGTGCCGGTCAAGGCGCCGCTGCCGCCGGGAACGTAGCGTCCGCCCAGGCCGGCGAGCCGCAACAGGCGCAGCAGCGCGCGCGCCGGAAACGAGGTGCGGTGGCCGGGCAGATCGATCATCGGCGCCGACAGCACCATGCGGTCGAACCAGCGTTTTCCGCCATGCGCCACGCGCAACATCACCGCGCCGCCCATCGAATGCGCCAGCGCGAAGAATGGCGGCGGACAGTCCGGCAGCACCACCTGCTGCACGAAGGCTTCAACGTCGATTTCGAAGTCGGAAAAATCGCGGACATAGCCTTTGCGCGGATCGCGCAAGCGCCGCGACGAATGGCCCTGCCCGCGCCAGTCGATCATCGCCACCGCAAAACCGCGATCGCGCAAATCGCGCACCGTCTCGAAATATTTCTCGATCTGCTCGGCGCGGCCGGTGAAGACGCAGACCGTACCCTTGCGGCCCGCCGGCGGCGCCCAGCGCGCGAAGCGCAATTCCGCGCCGTCCGGCGTTTTGATCATGCCCGAGACGACATCTTCAGGAACGGGATTGGCGGGGATCGAGACGAGCGTCATGGCGGCGACCGGATAGGCGAAGGGTGCTGGAAATCAAGGGCGGGAGCGTCAAAAAAAGCGGCGACCTCTCCGCCTCTTGAACGCCATGTGGTCCCTCCCATATCACTTTCGTGCAGGCCGCTACCAGTGTTTCGGCAGAACCGATCCACAAGGCTGCACAGACACAAAGCCCGGCCCGATGGCGGGCGGGTTACTTCAACAGTCGCTCAATGGAGGACTTTCAATATGCGTACCTACGATCTCGCTCCGTTTTATCGTTCCACCGTCGGCTTCGACCGCCTCTTCTCCCTGCTCGACCAGGCAGGCTCGGACGGCAGCCCCGGCTATCCGCCCTATAACATCGAGCGCACCGGCGAGAACACCTACCGCATCAGCGTTGCGGTTTCCGGCTTCTCGCAGGGTGAACTCTCGATCGTCGCCAAGGAAAATACCCTGACGATCAAGGGCGAGAAATCAGCCAATGAGAACACGAGGGACAAGGCCGAGGTGCTGTATCGCGGCATCGCGGCGCGCGCCTTCGAGCGGGCGTTCCAGCTTGCCGATTTCGTCGTGGTGAAGAATGCTTCGCTTGAGAACGGCCTGCTCCACGTCGATCTCGTCCGCGAGATCCCCGAGGCCAAGAAGCCCCGCAACATTCCGATTTCCACCAGCGCCCAGGCTGCGCAGGTGGTCGATGGCTCGGCCGACAAGGCCGCCGCGTAAACGCGGTTCTTGTCTCGGCAAGCTCCCGATCAACGCGAAAACGCCCCGGAAATCCGGGGCGTCTTTTGCTTAGGGCGCGCATTCGCGCGACCGTTGGCTCGCGATGACGGCGTAGCCGTTACTCGAGCCCCTGCACCTTCGGCATTTCCTGCGTCGGCTGGATTTGCGGGGCGGCGGGTTTTGCTTCGACGGCCGCGGGCGCAGCCACTCGCGGGGCCGTTTGCGGATCGGCAGGCTTTGCCTGCGCCGATGCGGACTGCTGCGCCGGCGCCGGGGCGGGCTGGGCTGCCAGTGGTTTTGCTTCGCTCTCGCGCGGCGGCGCCGTTCTCGGCAAGGGCACCGAGGGCGTGCGGCTTGCGACATGCGGCACGGGTGCCGGCGGCCGCGGCGGTCCCCGGACGGCGCTGACCGGCGGCAACGAGCCTGTCGCACCATAGCTACCCGTCGGATCCTCGTCGAAATTATCGCCCATCCGGTAGGCCGGCACGAAGCGGATGATCCGGCCGTTGCGGGCATCGATCACCAGCCGGCCGTCATCGCCGCCGCGAGCGACGACGGCAATCGTGTAGACGAGGCCGCGCTGCTGCGGAATGCCGAGCGGCAAGAACCCGTTCTCGCGGAGGACCGTGTAGACCTCCGTCGGCGGCAGCAGGCGCGGCCCCAAGCGTGGCGCCGGGACGTCCGGTGGCATCGCCGCATAGGGACCTTCGAAATCGGATACGGCCCTGTAGGACGAATTTCCGGCTTCATGTGGCGCCAAGATTTGGGCATTTGCCGCGGTGGCCATGGCAACCAGCCCGGCAGATACGATCAACCCTGTAAACAGCTTCATCGCTCATCGCTCCTGCAACGCCCCGCCCAGAGCATTTTTCGCTCTCTATCCCGGCGGCAAGCTCCCCGGTGAATCCGGCGGTCCTTGGGCCGGATCGCGGCGCGCTTGCTTCAAATCCGGGGCGAGGTCCCCTAGCGCAGGACAGACGTGGCATGCGACCGGCGACTTTCGGGCGCTTGTGTGATAGAGAAAAATTTGGCATGGTCGGACTTAGGACAGTAATACTGTCTCAATTGCGGCCCGCAAACCCGGCACGGGGATTGCAGCGAAAGTCGGGTAATCCGGCGCCGGGAAGTAAAAGGCAGGGCCGTCCGCGGGACGCTGGACGCCCAGGCCTTTAATTTATGAAATTGCGGCTCGCGGCGGACGAGCGGTGGCCCGGTGGGTGCCGCAAACGCCCAAGGTGCGCCGGGCAACGGTGAGGGCCATAGCCGGAGTGAAGAGGACTTGAGATGAGCGGGTCGGAGTTCGAGCGCGAAAACATCGCCACGGATGCGCTGCCGGCGGCCTCGGCCTCGAAACCGGCGGAGCGCGCGCGCGAGCACGACGGGCGTCCGCCCGCCGAGGGTCTCTACGATCCGTCGCTGGAAAAGGATTCCTGCGGCGTCGGCTTCATCGCCAATATCAAGGGCAAGAAGTCGCATCAAATCGTCTCCGACGCGATGAACATCCTCTGCAACCTCGAGCATCGCGGCGCGGTCGGCGCCGATCCGCGCGCCGGCGATGGCGCCGGCATTCTGGTGCAGATCCCGCACGCCTTCTTCGCGCGCAAGACCAAGGAGCTCGGCTTCACGCTGCCGCAGCCCGGCGCCTACGCGGTCGGCGCGCTGTTCATGCCGAAGGAGACGGCATGGCGCAAAGTCATCAAGAGCATCATCGCCGACCAGATCAAGGCCGAGCAACTGACGTTGCTCGGCTGGCGCGACGTGCCGACGGACAATTCCTCGCTTGGCCAAACCGTCAAGCCGACCGAGCCCGCCCACATGCAGGTGTTCATCGGCCGCGGCGCCTCTATCAAGAACGAGGACGAGTTCGAACGCCGGCTTTACATTCTGCGCAAGTCGATTTCGCAGGCGATCTATCAGCGCCGCGACCGCGGCCTCGCCCGCTATTATCCGGCGTCGATGTCATGCCGCACCGTGGTCTACAAGGGCATGTTCCTCGCCGACCAGCTCGGCAAATACTATCCCGATCTGGCCGAGCCGGATTTCGAGAGCGCGCTGGCGCTGGTGCACCAGCGTTTTTCGACCAACACCTTCCCGACCTGGTCGCTGGCGCATCCGTACCGGATGATCGCGCATAATGGCGAGATCAATACGCTGCGCGGCAACGTCAACTGGATGGCGGCGCGGCAGGCCTCGGTGCATTCGGAATTGTACGGCAAGGACATCAGCCGGCTGTGGCCGATCTCCTACGAAGGCCAGTCCGACACCGCCTGTTTCGACAACGCGCTCGAATTCCTGGTGCAGGGCGGTTACTCGCTGCCGCATGCCGTCATGATGATGATTCCGGAAGCCTGGGCCGGCAATCCGCTGATGGATGAAGAGCGCCGCGCATTCTACGAATATCACGCCGCGCTGATGGAGCCGTGGGACGGCCCCGCCGCGATCGCCTTCACCAATGGCCGTCAGATCGGCGCTACGCTCGACCGCAACGGCTTGCGCCCGGCGCGCTATCTCGTCACCAGCGACGATCGCATCGTGATGGCGTCCGAAATGGGCGTGTTGAAAATCCCCGAGGAGCACATCGTCACCAAGTGGCGGTTGCAGCCCGGCAAGATGCTGTTGGTCGACCTCGAACAGGGCCGCCTGATTCCCGACGACGAGATCAAGGCGTCACTGGCGAAGAGCCATCCTTATGGCGAGTGGCTCGACGGCACCCAGATCGTGCTGGAGGAATTGCCCGATGCGCCCACCAAGGGCATGCGCTCCAACCTGCCGCTGCTCGACCGGCAGCAGGCGTTCGGCTACACCCAGGAGGACATCACCATCCTGATGACGCCGATGGCGTCCACGGGAGAAGAGGCCAACGGCTCGATGGGCAACGACACCCCGATCTCGGCGCTGTCGGACAAGCCGAAGCAGCTGTTCACCTACTTCAAGCAGAATTTCGCGCAGGTCACCAATCCGCCGATCGATCCGATCCGCGAAGAGCTGGTCATGAGCCTGGTCTCGATCATCGGGCCGCGGCCGAACTTGTTCGATCTGCAGGGCATGGCCGGCACCAAGCGGCTTGAAGTGCGCCAGCCGATCCTGACCGATGCCGATCTGGAAAAGATCCGCTCGATCTCGGAAATCGCCGACACCCATTTCAAGTCGCGCACCCTCGACACCACCTTCCACGCCGGCTTCGGCGCGGCGGGGCTCGAGCAGGTGCTCGACGAACTCTGCGCGCGCGCCGAAGCCGCGGTGCGCGAGGGCGTCAACATCATCATCCTGTCCGACCGCATGGCGGGCTCGGACCGGATTCCGATACCCTCGCTGCTGGCTTGCGCCGCCGTGCATCATCATCTGATCCGCGTCGGTCTGCGCACCTCGGTCGGGCTTGTCGTCGAATCAGGCGAGCCGCGCGAGGTGCATCATTTCGCCTGTCTCGCCGGCTACGGCGCCGAGGCGATCAATCCCTATCTGGCATTCGAGACCATCATCTCGATGAAAGACCGGCTGCCGGCGGCGCTCGACGACTATGAGATCATCAAGCGCTACATCAAATCGATCGGCAAGGGCCTGTTGAAGGTGATGTCGAAGATGGGCATCTCGACCTATCAGTCCTATTGCGGCGCGCAGATCTTCGACGCCGTCGGGTTGAAGGCGGATTTCGTCTCGAAATATTTCGTCGGCACCCACACCCGAATCGAAGGCGTAGGTCTTGCCGAGATCGCCGAGGAAACCGCGCGCCGTCACGCCGACGCGTTCGGCGAGGCGCCGGTCTACAAGACTGCACTCGACGTCGGCGGCGAATATGCCTACCGCACCCGCGGCGAGGATCACGCCTGGAACGCCGAGTCGGTCTCGACGCTGCAGCATGCCGTGCGCGGAAATTCGCTGGAGCGCTACAAGGCGTTTGCGAAAATCCTCAACGAGCAGTCCGAGCGGCTGTTGACCTTGCGCGGCCTGTTCAAGATCAAGACCGCCGAGGACGAGAAGCGCAAGCCCATCCCGCTCGACCAGGTCGAGCCGGCCAAGAACATCGTCAAGCGCTTTGCCACCGGGGCGATGTCGTTCGGATCGATCTCGCGCGAGGCCCACACCACGCTGGCGATCGCGATGAACCGGATCGGCGGCAAGTCCAATACCGGCGAAGGCGGCGAGGAGAGCGATCGCTTCAAGCCGATGCCGAACGGCGATTCGATGCGCTCGGCGATCAAGCAGGTTGCCTCGGGCCGCTTTGGCGTCACGACCGAATATCTCGTCAACGCCGACATGATGCAGATCAAGATGGCGCAGGGCGCAAAACCCGGCGAAGGCGGACAATTGCCCGGCCACAAGGTCGACGCCATTATCGCGCGTGTGCGGCATTCGACGCCCGGCGTCGGGCTGATCTCGCCGCCGCCGCATCACGACATCTATTCGATCGAGGACCTGGCGCAGCTGATCTACGATCTGAAAAACGCCAATCCGGACGGCCAGGTGTCGGTAAAGCTCGTCTCCGAGATCGGCGTCGGTACGGTTGCGGCCGGCGTTGCCAAGGCGCGCGCCGACCACGTCACGATTGCCGGCTTCGAGGGCGGCACCGGCGCGTCTCCCTTAACCTCGATCAAGCACGCCGGCAGCCCATGGGAAATTGGCCTCGCCGAAACCCACCAGACCCTGGTGCGCGAGCGGCTGCGCAGCCGCATCGTGGTCCAGGTCGACGGCGGCTTCCGCACCGGACGCGACGTCGTGATCGGCGCGCTGCTGGGTGCCGACGAGTTCGGCTTCGCCACCGCGCCGCTGATCGCGGCCGGCTGCATCATGATGCGCAAATGCCATCTCAACACCTGTCCGGTCGGGGTCGCGACCCAGGATCCGGTGCTGCGCAAGCGCTTCACCGGCCAGCCCGAGCACGTCATCAACTATTTCTTCTTCGTCGCCGAGGAAGTCCGTGAGATCATGGCCGCGCTCGGCTACCGCACCTTCAACGAGATGGTGGGCCAGACCCAGATGCTCGACCAGTCCAGCCTGGTGGCGCACTGGAAGGCCAAGGGGCTCGACTTCTCAAAACTGTTCGTGCGCCAGAAGGAACTGCCCGGCCAGAAGATCTATCACGCGGAGCCGCAGAACCATCATCTGGAAGCGGTGCTCGACCGCAAGCTGATCGAGAAGGCGCAAGCAGCGCTCGACCGCGGCGCGCCGGTCAAGATCGACATGGAGATCAACAACACCGACCGCAGCGCCGGGGCGATGCTGTCGGGCACGGTTGCGAAAATCTATGGCCATGCCGGGTTGCCGCACGACACCATCCAGGTCGGCTTCAAGGGTACCGCGGGTCAGTCGTTCGGCGCCTGGCTCGCGCGCGGCATCACCTTCGATCTCGAAGGCGAAGGCAACGACTATGTCGGCAAGGGCCTGTCCGGCGGCCGTATCATCGTCAAGCCGCCGCGCCATTCCGGCATCGTGCCCGAGGAATCCATCATCGTCGGCAACACCGTGTTGTATGGCGCGATCGAGGGCGAATGCTATTTCCGCGGCATCGCCGGCGAACGGTTTGCGGTGCGTAACTCCGGCGCGATCGCGGTGGTCGAAGGCGCCGGCGACCATTGTTGCGAATACATGACCGGCGGCATCGTCGTGGTGCTCGGCAAGACCGGGCGCAACTTCGCGGCCGGCATGTCCGGCGGCATCGCCTATGTGCTGGACGAGGCGGGCGACTTCGAAAAGCTCTGCAACATGGCGATGGTCGAGCTGGAGCCGGTGCTCTCGGAAGAGATGATCAACGAGAACGCCTATCACGCCAGCGGCGATCTGGAAGCGCACGGCAAGGTTGACGTGTTCGGCAATCTTCTGGAGTCCGATATCGAGCGGCTGCATATCCTGATCACGCGCCACGCCAAGCTGACCGGATCGACGCGCGCCGCCGACATTCTGGCCGACTGGAAGACGTGGCTGCCGAAATTCCGCAAGGTGATGCCGGTGGAATACCGCCGCGCGCTGAAGGAACTGAAGGCGAACGCGGACGCCGAACCGAAAATAGCAATCGGGGCGTAGAGGTAAGCGTCATCCTGAGGTGCGAGCCGCCTTCGGCGAGCCTCGAAGGATGACGAGGGAAGGTGTTTGTGGCTCATCCTTCGAGACGCGGCGAAGACGCCGCTCCTCAGGATGACGGATAAGAGGGTTCAGGGGCTTCAGCTTTAATGGGCAAGATTACAGGTTTTCTGGAGATCGAGCGGCGCGATCGCAAATATGAGCCGGTCGCCGAGCGCGTGAAGAGCTTTCGTGAGTTCGTCATCCCGCTAAGCGAGAAGGATACCCGCGACCAGGCGGCGCGCTGCATGAATTGCGGGATTCCCTATTGCCACGGCACCGGCTCGGTGGCGCCGGGCGCACCGGGTTGCCCGGTCAACAACCAGATTCCGGATTTCAACGATCTGGTCTATCAGAACAACTGGGAAGAAGCCTCGCGCAACCTGCACTCGACCAACAATTTCCCGGAATTCACCGGGCGGATTTGCCCCGCGCCGTGCGAAGCTTCCTGCACGCTCAACATCGACGACAACCCCGTCACCATCAAGACGATCGAATGCGCCATCGTCGATCGCGCCTGGGACAACGGCTGGGTCAAGCCGGAAATCCCGACCAGCAAGACCGGCAAGAAGATCGCGGTGATCGGCTCGGGCCCGGCGGGGATGGCCTGCGCGCAGCAGCTCGCGCGTGCCGGCCACGACGTGCATCTGTTCGAGCGCTGGGCCAAGGCCGGCGGGCTGTTGCGGTACGGCATTCCCGATTTCAAGATGGAAAAGCATCACGTCGACCGCCGCGTCGCGCAGATGGAGGCCGAGGGCGTCACCTTTCACTACGGCGCCCATGTCGGCGGCAGTTCACCCGGCGCGATCGATCCGCGGGAGCTGCTCAACCAATATGACGCGCTGGCGCTGACCGGCGGCGCCGAAGCCCCGCGCGACCTGCCGATCCCCGGCCGCGAGCTCGACGGCATTCACTTCGCGATGGATTTCCTGCCGCAGCAAAATCGCCGCGTCTCCGATGAGCCGCTCGGCGACGCCCCGGACATCCTCGCCGGCGGCAAGCATGTCGTGGTGATCGGCGGCGGCGATACCGGCTCGGACTGCATCGGCACGTCGTTCCGGCAGGGCGCCAGATCAGTGACGCAGCTCGAGATCATGCCGGCGCCGCCGGAGCGCGAGAACAAGGCCCTGACCTGGCCGAACTGGCCGTTAAAGATGCGGACCTCCTCGAGCCAGGCCGAAGGCGCCAAGCGCGAATACGCCGTGCTGACGGAAAAATTTTCCGGCGACGACGGCAAGGTCGCAAAACTGCATTGCGTCCAGGTCGACGACAAGTTCAAGCCGGTGCCGGGAAGCGAATTCGAGCTCGAGGCGCAGCTGGTGCTGCTGGCGATGGGCTTTGTGCACCCGGTGCATGAGGGCCTGTTGAAGACGCTCGGCGTCGATCTCGACCCGCGCGGCAATGTGCGAGCCAATACCGCCGACTACCAGACCTCGCTGCCAAAAGTGTTTTCCGCCGGCGACATGCGCCGCGGCCAGTCGCTCGTCGTCTGGGCGATCCGCGAGGGCCGCCTCTGCGCCCGCGCCATCGATCAGTTCCTGATGGGATCGACGAACCTGCCGCGGTGACGCCTCGTCGTCCCGCCTGGTGCGCAATTGCGCACGCGGCGCGGCGACCCCGTATTCCAGGCGGCTGAAGAGACGCCCCTCGGGCTCGCCGAATTAATGTTTCTGCAGTCGACTCCCGGACGGATGGGGAATCTAATGACGCCATCACCGTCCCTCTTCGGCTTGTACCGGTGACTGAGAGTTTTGCGCTCCCGCCTGATCCAGGGTGGAAATGCAAATGACCGATTACCCAGCTGCAATCCCCCTGCTCGCAATTCAGCATCTCCACTGCCCGAGATGCCGAACACGCATGACGCTTACGCACATCCTGCCGGGGCCTACCGGATTCGAACTTCGCACGTTCGACTGCTCCAAATGCGATCACGTCGAACAAGTCGCGATACCTTTAGATCCGATGGAATCCGGTGCGGTTGGTTGGTTCACTGGCGAACTACGGCCGCCCAAGTAACTGGAACGCTAGTAAGCGCCCTCGGCGTCGGTCTCGATCCGCGCGGAAATCTCCGCGCCAACACCGCACACCACCAGACCTCGCGGCCGAACGTATTTTCAGCCGGCGACATGCGCCGCGGCCAGTCGCTCGTCGTGTGGACGATCCGGGAAGGCCCCTCTGCGCCCGCGCCCTCGATCAGTCTCTGATGGGAACGGCGAATCCGCCGCGCTAGCCCCCTTCAGGTCGCTGACGAACTCCCTCTTTTTCAGCCCCAGGGCCCGCGAGGAGCGGTGCGGTTGCGATCGGCGCCCCAGGGGCCGCGTCGAGGAGCCGACTGCGGAGGTGTTGATGGCGCTGCGCCGCCGCGCGCACCGAGTTCGGCAGCGAGCCGCTGCAGTTCGGCAATCCGGTTCTCGGTTGACGGATGCGTCGAAAACAGGCTGTCGACGCCATGACCCGTCAGCGGGTTGATGATGAACATATGCGCCGTCGCCGGGTTGCGTTCCGCCTCCCAGTTCGGGATCTCGTGCGCGGCGTTCTCGATCTTGACCAGCGCGGACGCCAGCCACATCGGCTGGCCGACGATGCGCGCGCCGAGATTGTCGGCGGCGTATTCGCGCGTCCGGCTGATCGCCATCTGCACCAGCATGGCACCCAGCGGCGCCAGGATCATCATCGCGATCGAGCCGACGATACCCGGGCCGCTGTTGTTATCGCGATGACCGCCGAAGAACATTCCGAACTGGGCCAGCATCGAGATCGCACCCGCGATCGTCGCGGTGATGGTCATCAGCAGCGTGTCGTGATTTTTCACATGCGCGAGCTCATGGGCGATCACCCCGCCGAGTTCCTCGCGGCTCAGCGACTGCATCAGCCCGGTGGTTACGGCGACCGCGGCATTCTGCGGATTGCGGCCGGTGGCGAACGCATTGGGCTGCGGATTGTCGATCAAGAACACCCGCGGCATGGGCAGCCCTGCCCGTCCCGCCAGTGCGGCGACGAGGCTTACGAGTTCGGGCGCACTCTGCTGATCGACCTCATGGGCGCCGTACATGGACAGCACCATGCGATCCGAGTTCCAGTAGGCGAACAGATTGGTCGCGGCAGCGACCACGAGCGCGATGGTCGCGCCGCTAGCGCCGCCGATCAGATAACCGACGCCCATGAACAGGGCCGTGAGACCGGCCAGAAGAATTGCTGTCCGAAGGTAATTCATCATCCCCTCCCGGTACGGGCGGCAGGGCGCCGCGGCATACGCCGATCAGGTAAGGATCGCGCCTGCTGCGGTTCAAGACCGGCGGGTGCGTCGCCGCGTCGCGCTTTCCCCGGAGTTCGCGAGGAAGCACCTCGCGCATTTGCGTAGCGCCACCAACCCGGCGCTTCGCACCACCCTCCCAGCAAGGGAAAGGGATAGGCTCAGGCCTTGCGGGTGTGCCCCCAGGCCTCGTCCCAGTCCTGGCCCGCGGCATCGACGACGCGGCCGTCGGCCTCGAAGAACTTGTTGGGGACCTGGAAGATCGCGAGCATCAGCCCGCCTTGCGGACACCAGGCGACGTGGCGGCTGCCCTGTTCGCGCCAGACGAATTCGCCGGCCTTGCACTCGATGCCCTTGGCCGGGCCTTCCTTGTCGACAAGGCTGCCCTCAAGGACATAGGTCTGCTCGATGTTGACGTGCTCGTGGTCGGGCAGCACCGCGCCCGGTGCGAACCGCATCAGCGCGGTCATCAGACCCGTGGTGCGGTCGAACAAGAGCGTCTTGGCCTCACAGCCGGGGAAGCGCGTCTTTTGCCACGCCATGCTGTCGGGGCGAACGATGTGAGAATGCGTCTCGGCGGTCCCAGAGCCCATCGGTGTCACGGCGTCCATGGCAGCCTCCTTGCGGTCACGGGGAATGATACCAGTTTTGCCAATGCCCGCCAGCGGGCCCCCAAATCCGCGGTTGACACCACGTGGCACGGGAGGCCTCATGGCCTCCGAAAAGGCTGCAAAGACCCTCCCCCCGAGGGAACCTCGGCCCCTGGCAAATACTTCAAGAAACGCCTCGAAAATCCGAAGGAAACACCCCATGCGCAAAATTCTCGCCGCTGCCGTCCTCGCCGCCATATCGGCCTCGCTTATGTCAGCCGCGCCCGCGCAGGCGCAGACCCCGATCAAGATCATGGTCGGCGGGATCGACAAGCAGATCTACCTCCCGGCAAAGCTTGCTGCCCAGCTCGGCTTCTTCAGGGAACAGGGGCTTGACGTCGAACTGTTCAACTCGACCTCCGGCTCGCAAGCCGCGACCGCGCTGTTGGCGCGCGAGGTGCAGGGCGTGGTCGGGTTCTACGATCACACCATCGACCTGCAATCCAAAGGCAAGTTCATCACCAATGTGGTGCAGTTCGGCGTCGCGCCGGGCGAGGTGGTGCTGGTGAAATCCGCCGACGCCGACAAGCTGAAAGACCCGGCGAACTGGAAGGGACAGGCGCTCGGCGTCACCGGGCTCGGCTCGGCAACGGATTTCCTCACCCGCGCGCTTGCCGCCAAGGCAGGATTGAAGGTGCAGGACTACACGCTGGTGCCGGTCGGCGCCGGCGACACGTTTCTGGCGGCGATGCAGCAGGGCAAGATCGTCTCCGGCATGACCACCGAGCCGACGGTGGCGCGCGCGATCAAGGCCGGCACCGCCAAAGTCGGCATCGACTTGCGCACGCCGGAAGCAACCCGCGCGGCGCTCGGCGGCGATTATCCCGCCGCCTGCCTCTACATGGATCGCGGCTGGATGGAAGCCAACAAGGAGACCGCGCAGAAGGTCGTCAATGTGTTCGTCAAGACCTTGAAGTGGATGAACTCGCAATTCGCCGGAGGAAATCGCGGCGCAGATGCCGAAGGATTATTATGCCGGCGAGCTCGACCTCTATGTGCAGGGCCTGCGCGAGGGGCGCGCGCAATATTCGCCCGACGGCATGATGCCGCAGGGCGCGCCGGAGTCGGTTCTCAAGGTGCTGTCGAGCTTCTCGCCCAACGTGCAGGGCAAGACCATCGACCTGTCGAAAACCTACACCACGGAGTTCGTCATCAAGGCCAACGCGACGCATTGATACGTCATTCCGGGGCAGCCCGCAGGGCTGAACCCGGAATCTCGAGATTCCGGGTTCGCCGCTCCGCGTCGCCCCGGAATGACGGCTGCAATTGGGAAATACACTAATCATGGATGCCAGCTTACCCACCGCCGTCGCTCTCAAACATGTCGCCCGGCGCTTCGTCACGCCGGCGGGCGAAATTCTTTCGGCGCTGGAGGATTTCGATCTCTCGATTGCGCCGGGCGAATTTTTTGCCATCGTCGGGCCGACCGGCTGCGGCAAGTCGACGACGCTGGGGCTGATCGCGGGGCTCGCAAAACCGCAGGCCGGCGAGGTGACGCTGTTCGATGCGCCGGTCGACGGCGTCGATCGCCGGGTCGGTTTTGTCTTCCAGCAGGACGCGGTGTTTCCCTGGCGCAACGTGCTCGGCAATGTGATGGCCGGGCCGCTGTTTCGCGGCGTGCCGAAAAACCAGGCCGAAGCAACGGCGCGCGACTGGATCAATCGTGTCGGGCTGAAGGGCTTTGAGGACCATCATCCGCACCAACTTTCGGGAGGCATGCGCAAGCGCGTGGCGCTGGCGCAGACCTTCATCAACAATCCGCAGGTGCTGTTGATGGACGAGCCGTTCTCCTCGCTCGATGTGCAGACCCGCGAGTTGATGCAGGAGGAGCTATTGCAATTATGGGCGCAGGCGAAGTCCGCGGTGCTGTTCGTCACCCACGATCTCGATGAGGCGATCCTGCTCGCCGACCGGGTGGCGGTGCTGACCACGCGCCCGGCACGGGTGAAGTCGGTGCACACCATCGACCTGCCGCGCCCGCGTGACGTCGCCAAGCTGCGTTACGACGAAAGATTCATCGCGATCGCGCGAAACATTTCCGACGATCTGCGCGAGGAAGTTTTGCGCGCGCGGGCGGAGCGCTAACCATGATGATCGTAGAAGCGAGGAATGCGGGTCCAACTCTTCCTCATCCTGAGGAGAGGCGTCTTCGCCTCGTCTCGAAGGATGAGCGCGTGGCCTCATGGTTCGAGACTGCGCAAGTGCGCCTCCTCACCATGAGGGGCGCTCCTCATCGACTGGATTCAGACTGATATGGCCGAAACAAGCATCCCCGCTCCCGCCACCGCCGTTCGCATGGAAACCATGGTCGAGCGCCTGCGCCGCCGCGCTCGCCTGGTGCTGGCATTGCGGCTGGCGGTTCTGGTTTTTCTGGTCGGCGGCTGGGAGCTCGGCGTGCGCGCCGGCCTGATCGATCCGTTTTTTTTCGGACAGCCGAGCGGCATCGTGGAAAAGCTGATCGACTGGTTCCAGAACGGCACCTCGATCGGCCCGTTATGGAAGCAGATCTGGGTGACCATCTATGAAGCCGGCGCCGGATTCCTGATCGGCGCGGTGATGGGCATTCTCTGCGGCATCGCGCTCGGGCGCAATCAACTGCTCTCGGACGTGTTCTCGATCTACATCAAGGTCGCCAATTCGATCCCGCGCGTGGTGCTTGGCTCGATCTTCATCGTCGCGCTTGGCTTAGGGGCGGCCTCCAAGATCGCGCTGGCGGTGGTGATGGTGTTCTTCGTGGTGTTTGCCAACGCGTTCCAGGGCGTGCGCGAGGCCGACAAGAACCTGATCGCGAACGCGCGCATTCTCGGCGCCAGCAACTGGCAGATGACGCGCGCGGTGGTGATCCCTTCGGCGCTGTCGTGGATTCTCGCAAGCCTTCACGTCAGTTTCGGCTTTGCGCTGGTTGGCGCCATCGTCGGCGAATTTTTGGGCGCGCGCGAAGGCATGGGGCTGTTGATAGCGACCGCCCAGGGTTCGTTCGATTCCAACGGCGTGTTCGCCGCGATGATCGTGATCGCGGTGGTGGCGCTGATCGCCGAATGGCTGCTGACCATGATCGAGGACCGCCTGCTGACCTGGCGTCCGGAGACCACTCACAACGAGTGATTCTCTCCGATCCCTGCTTGAATTCGGAGAGCACCCACGCATCACGGGCGCAGGTCCGCAACGCAAAGAAATACTTCAACAAACTCAAAAGTTTAACCGGTGACTTGCAGCGCGCGGGAGCGCGCCCGCGGGTCGCTTCGCGGATTTGAACATGCTAAGGAGGGTCGAGTGGCGAACACGACCGCCTCACCCTCCTTCGGAACCAGGCATGGCCAATTCGAAACCGCTGATGGCAGAATCATCCGGAACCGTTTCCGCGAACGCCGCCGTTCACTCGGCCTTGCGCACCCTCGATGCCGAGGGCAGCGGCATTACCGCGATATCAACAGCCCTGCAATCCGATCTCGGCGCCAACTTCGCTAGCGCGGCCGATCTCATTCGCAACGCCAAGGGGAGGTTGATCGTCACCGGGCTCGGCAAGTCCGGTCACATTGGCCGCAAGGTCGCGGCGACTTTCGCCTCCACCGGCACGCCGGCGTTTTTCGTGCACGCCGCGGAAGCCAGCCACGGCGATCTCGGCATGATCACCGCCGACGACGTCATCATGGCGCTGTCGTGGTCGGGCGAGCAGCCGGAGATGAAGAACCTCATCACCTATGCCAAACGCTTCCGCATCCCGCTGATCGCGATGACGGCGGAAACCGATTCCACGCTGAGCAAGGCAGCGGATATCGCGCTGACGCTGCCGAAGGCCCGCGAAGCCTGTCCGCACAATCTCGCGCCCACCACCTCCTCGCTGATGATGCTGGCGCTGGGCGATGCGCTGGCGATCGCGTTGCTGGAGGGCCGCGGCTTTACCTCGGTGGATTTCAGCGTGCTGCATCCGGGCGGCAAGCTCGGCGCCATGTTGAAATATGCCCGTGACCTGATGCATTCCGGCGACGCGGTGCCGCTGAAGCCGATGGGTACCAGAATGTCGGACGCGCTGGTGGAGATGTCATCGAAGGGTTTTGGCTGCGTCGGCATCGTCGATGCGTATGGAGCGATCGTCGGCATCGTCACTGACGGCGATCTGCGCCGCCACATGCGCCCCGACCTGATGACCGCCCTGGTCGACGACGTGATGACGAAGAATCCGAAGACCATTCCGCGCGACCTGCTCGCCAGCGAAGCGCTGGAAATTCTCAACTCATCGAAGATCACCGCCCTGATCGTGACCGACGCCAACCGGCCCGTCGGCATCGTGCACCTGCACGACATCTTGCGGGCCGGGGTGGCGTAGGACAGGGCACCATACACCCGTCATTGCGAGGAGCGAAAGCGACGAAGCAATCCAATCTTCCGTCGGCTCTGGATTGCTTCGCTTCGCTCGCAATGACGATCATCGCGGAAACCTCGCCGTCTTTTCCTCCAGCGGCAAATCCAGCCCGTTCGCAAGATACGACACGGTCCGGTAGAAGCCGCAGAGCAGGATGATCTCGAAAATCTTCGCGTCGTCGTAATGCGCCGCTAGCGCCTTGAACTCTTCATCGCTCAGCGTGGCGCGGACATGCAGCGCATCGACGGCTGCGATCAGCGCCTGCTCGGCCACCGACCAGCACGCCGCGTCGGCCTTGCCCAAAACCGTGGCACGGACCTGCTCATCAGTCAGATGCGCGGCGGCCGCGAATGCCGCGACATGCACGCCCCATTCGTATTCGCAGCCCGTCAGCGCGCAGGTGCGGTCGATCACGATCTCGCGTTCCCTTAAAGAGAGCGGGCCGCGATCCAACAGGCTGCCGGCGCGGAATTTCTCCCAGGCGCGCGCGTTGCCGGCCATGACCCGAAACAGCATCAGCGGCGGAGCGCCGCGCATGACGCGGTCGAACTGCTCCTGGATTTCGCCCGCGTAGGGCGGCTGAAGCGGTGCAATGCGTGACATGGTTTGCTCCAGTGCTACATCCTGATTCAAGCCGCCGTCACCGTCAGGCTGGCGCCATCGGCGCGCACGATCCTGACCCTGGAGCCGGCGGGCGCGTCGGGACCGGCGACGCGCCAGATCGTATCATCGATCCGCACCGTGCCCGAGCCGTCGATGATCGGCTTTTCCAGCGTAAACACCCGCCCGACCAGCGCGTCCGCGCGCTTGTTGAGAAACGGATTGCTTCGGCTGGCGGCCTTGTTGCTGCGCGCGAGGCGCCGCCACAGCGGCACCGCGGCGGCGGCAAAGATCGCAAACATCAGGATCTGCGTCTGCCAGGACGGATGGATCGCAAACGACAGCAACCCGACCAATAGCGCTGCGAGCCCGAGCCAGAACAGGAACACGCCGGGTGCAAGCAGCTCCAGCGCCATCAGCAGAACGCCGAAGATCAACCAGTTCCAGGTGCCCAACGTGGAGAACATCTCGGTCATGGTGTGATCTCTAAGTTAGTTTGTTCATCGATGTCGATGACAAAACGACAGTGCGCTCCCTTTCCCCTTGTGGGAGAGGGCTGGGGTGAGGGGTATCACAAGCTCCGGCGTTTGCGGCTTACCCCCTCCCTGACCCTCCCCCACAAGGGGGGAGGGAATAGAAAAAAAGTGCGCGCCGATGCTCTCGTCATCGAACTCACTCTAGCTCCGCGGCGGCGCCGGCGGCGGGTTCGGTCCGGCTTGCGGCACCGACGAGCGGCGCGCCGCCGCCGCGGCCGATGCCGCGCTTTCGCCGAAGGTGGCCCTGGCGATCTCGCCGATGCCGGCCAGCGAACCCAAAACGCTCACCGCCTCGATCGGCAGCATGACGATTTTCTGGTTCGGCGAATCCGCCAGCTGCCCGAACGCCTTGATGTATTTGTCGGCGATAAAATAGTTCAGCGCGGCGACGTCGCCCCTGGCGATGGCTTCAGAGACCATTTGCGTTGCCTTGGCCTCGGCCTGCGCCAGGCGCTCGCGCGCCTCGGCGTCGCGGAACGCGGCTTCGCGGCGGCCTTCCGCCTGCAGTATCTGGCCCTGCTTGGCGCCTTCCGCGCGAAGGATTTCCGATTGCCGCTGGCCTTCGGCCTGCAGGATGTCGGCGCGCTTGACGCGCTCGGCCTTCATCTGGCGTCCCATCGCCTCCACCAGATCGGCGGGCGGCACGATGTCCTTGATCTCGATGCGGTTGACCTTCAATCCCCACGGCGACACCGCGGCATCGACCACCCGCAGCAAGCGCTCGTTGATCTCGTCGCGATGCGACAGTACCTGGTCGAGGTCCATCGCGCCCATCACCGAGCGGATATTGGTCATCGTCAGCACGATGATCGCCTGATTGAGATTGGCCACCTCGTAGCTTGCCTTGGCGGCGTCGAACACCTGGAAGAACGCGACGCCGTCGACGGTCACCGTGGCGTTGTCCTTGGTGATCACCTCCTGCTCGGGAATGCTGATCACCTGCTCCATCATGTTCATCTTGCGGCCGACGCGGTCGAAATAGGGAACGATGATGTTCAGCCCCGGCGAAAGCGTGCGGGTGTATTTGCCGAACCGCTCGATGGTCCAGTCGTAGCCCTGCGGCACGGTCTTGACGCCGGCAAACAGCGTGAAGATCACCAGCAGCACAAGCGCAATGGCGAAAATGTCGAAACCGGTCATGAAAGAATCTCCCTGGCGAGCGAGACCAGCCTGAAGCGCAGCGCGCCGTCCTGCAAGCCCTTGTCATACCCCGCGGTGCGGCGAATCCCTTAAATTAGTCGCCGCCGCGGATTTTAAGGTTCGGCCCGCGCAAAAGCCGATGGCAATCCCGCTCATATCCAGCCCTGAAGCTCGCGCAGTACGAGCTGGCGGATGACGTCCATGCCCGCGTCGCTGTCATTGAGGCAGGGAATGGCGGCAAACTGCTCGCCGCCATTGTGCCTGAAGATCCCGGCGTTTTCCTGGGCGATCTCTTCCAGCGTTTCGAGGCAGTCGGCGGAAAAGCCGGGCGTCACGACGGCAATGCGGCGCACGCCGTCCTTTGCCAGTTGCTCGATGGTCTTGTCGGTATAGGGCTGCAGCCACTCGTCGGAGCCGAAGCGCGACTGGAATGTGAGCAGGAGTTTTGAAGCATCCAGACCCATGCGCTTGCGCAAGCTTTCCGTGGTCGCGATGCACTGCGCCAGATAGGGGTCGCCCTTGTCGACGTATTTTTTCGGCATGCCGTGAAACGACGCCACGATCAGCTCCGGCTCGAACGGCAATGTCTTGAGATGCGCATTGATGGAGAGCGCCAGCGCCTCGATATAGTCCGGATCGTCGTAATAGGGCGGCGTCACCCGTAACGTCGGTTGCGCGCGCATCGCGGCGAGCACGCGGAACACTTCATCGCATACGGTGGCCGATGTCGCAGCCGAATATTGCGGATAGAGCGGCACCACCAAGAGCCGGTCGCAGCCCTGCGCGGTCAGGGCCTCGATGCGCGAGGCGATCGATGGATTGCCGTAGCGCATGGCCCAGTCGACCACGACATGGTCCTGGTCCGCTATCGCGGCTGCGAGCTTGTCGGACTGGGCGCGCGTAATGGTCTTGATCGGGGATTCGTTTTTGTCCGTGTTCCAGATTTTCTGATAATCGCGCGCCTTGATCGCCGGGCGGGTGCGCAGGATGATGCCGTTCAGCACCAGCTTCCACAACAACCCCTGATCCTCGATCACCCGCGGATCGGACAAGAATTCCTTCAGGTAGACGCGCACGCCGCTGGCATCCGCGCTGTCGGGGGTGCCGAGATTGACCAGCAGCACGCCGATACGTTGCGGCCCGATATCGGCCGCCGCCTTTGCGCTTTCGGTTGAGATGCCCGCTGTCATGGTGGTTGTGGCTTCGCCCGCTGCACTGTGCTTGTCAAGATAATGGCTGTTTCGATACTGTCCACGTGTCGCTCGCGCGTCGGAGGAAGCCATGACGGTCGCCGAATGGTGCATTTTCGGAGCGCTGATGCTCTATCTGCTGACCATCGCGCCGATCAAGTGGATCGGGTTTCGCCGCTTCGACAATGCAAAACCGCGCGACCCCGCGTTCTATGCCGACCCCCTTCGGGCCCGCGCGCTGTGGGCGCACCAGAACGGCATCGAAGCCTTTCCGTTCTTCGCGGTCGCCGTGCTGCTGGCGGAATTTCGCGCCGGCCCGCAACGCCTGATCGATGAGCTGGCGATTCTTTTTCTGATCGTGCGCATCGCCTACGTCCTTACCTATCTCGGCGATCGTCCGACGCTTCGCTCGATCCTGTGGAACATCGGCTTTGTAATCAATATCGGGATTTTCTTTCTGCCGCTGATCCGGGGCTTTTTGCCGGACTAGAACCGTCATTGCGAGGAGCCAACGGGTCGCGCGAATGCACGCCCGATGACAGGCTCCGCGACGAAGCAATCCATTGTCACCGTTGCTCTGGCTGTGGATTGCTTCGCTTCGCTCGCAATGACGGTTAGCGTCGCTTTGCTCCTCACAATGACAACCAACATAAATTCGCATTCCCGGGCACGATATGCCCGAGGTTTTGCAAGAACCGTTCGCCCCGAGAAAATAGAGGGCGCAGGGAATGCCGGGCGCGCAATGCGCCCGCGGCCTCGCATGCAATGAAAAAAGCATACGAGCATAGTCACCACGGTCACACCGGAACGACCCGGCATTCCCCGCGCAATGGTTTTACGGCTTACTTCGTGCTCTCCTCGGTGACCACGCTTTTTGACACCGTCGCCTGCGCTTCTTCTCACAGGCTTGACGCCAACGATTGGGGCGTCGGAACCACACGACTTCACCGTACGCAAGCAGACCGCGTTCGTCTCGCGCGCTGCCCGCGTCCACCGCATCCCGCTCCACGTTGATGACGTGCGCAACGCCCCTCTTGTCGGAACGAGACGGGGCAAATCAGTGAACTGATTTGGGTCAGAGGAAAACAGAAATATTTTTGCAAAAGGGGCTTGACATGATTTCTGAAAATCAGAATTGATTTGCCCGTCGGGTCGATATGCCGCAGCCCGAATGCACGGATTTGATTTGCCCGGGTCGGGCAAATCAGTCGGGGCGAATCGTCATTGCGAGGAGCGACGAAGATTCCATGGGGAGTGGATAGCGACCAGGTCTGAGGCCAGACTGCGGTTGCTCAAACCACTCAACCTGGAGACGACGATGTTGCACGATCATCTTTCCGACGGACCGGCCGCTATCCGCACGCAGTTTGGCGCA
>WNGI01005823.1_pt1 | contig 23773 bp, 25 predicted proteins | sample 5400621 | NCBI WGS metagenome assembly WNGI01 (sample SAMN13153374, study PRJNA577476) | soil metagenome | isolation source: 20 cm soil or saprolite under Garry oak tree replicate 1 | place: USA:California | collected 2016-06-15 | reverse complement strand
AACCGCAATCTGGCGGACCTGTTCATGGTCGCGGTCGACTCACGGGGGATGGCGTTTATCGCGTACGCGGATGATCACCAGACCGACAGTTCCGGCAATCCTCTGACGCAAACGTATTTCACGCTGCAGACCGGGGGGTCGAGCGTCGGCGCTCCTCCGTAACTCTGGGAGTAGCAACCGCTGGAGCCCTCGACCGGATTCGAACCGGTAACCCCCTCATTACAAGTGAGGTGCTCTACCGGGTTGAGCTACGAGGGCACCTTGCAACTCGTAGTCTAACAGCGGCGCCGGCGGCTGGCAAGGATCGCGCGGGCCGCTCAGGCCGCACCGCCCTCAGCTCATGTGCAGGCCGCCGTTGATGTCGATCGTGGCGCCGGTGACATAACCGGACTCCGGGCCGGCCAGGAAGACCACCACGGAGGCGACATCCTCCGCGGTGCCCAGGCGCCGGAGGGGAATGCGGGCGATGAACTCCCTGCGGACGTCCTCCGACCAGTGGCGGGTCATCTCGGTCATGATGGGGCCGGGCGCCACCGCGTTGACCCGGATCCCCTTGGGCCCGTACTGCCGGGCCAGCGTCCGCGTCAACCCGATCACTCCCGCCTTGCTCGTGGCGTAGTCGGGCGCGGTCACGATCCCGCCCACCCGAGCCGCCAGAGAGGAGAGGCTCACGATCGCCCCGCCGCCCTGGCGGACCATCCACGGCAGGACCGCCTGGCTCACGAAGAACACCGCCTTGAGGTTGATGGACATGAGGCGGTCCCACTGTTCCTCGGTGAGCGCCTCGCTGGGGACCTCGCTCAGGATGCCGGCGTTGTTCACCAGGATGTCGAGCCGGCCGAAGGCGCGGCCGGCCTCCTCAACGGCCCGCGCGATCTCAGGGGTGCGCGAGAGATCGGCGGCGACGAACGCGGCCCTTCCCCCGCCCGCCGCGATCGCCTGCGCGGCGGCCTCTCCCTCCGTGTTGAGCCGGTCGGTGATCACCACGGCGGCGCCGGCCCGGCTGAGCCCGGTGGCGCAGGCCAGGCCGATCCCGCGGGCCCCTCCGGTCACGAGCGCCACCCGGCCGGCAATCGTCTGCGCTGCCATGAATTCCCCGCCCTCCCTGAGCCTCAGGCGCCGTGTTTTCGCGCCGTGGGGGGCGGGTCCTGCCGGCAGCCCTGCGCGCGGGAGCAAACTGGTATAATGTGATCGAGATGTCCACCGCCGTTGTCCCCGACACCCGCCACCAGGTCCCTGCCCCCGGCGTGGGAATGCGGGATCAGTACGGACGCGAGATCCGGGACCTGCGGGTGTCCCTGACCGACCGCTGCAACCTTCGGTGCGTCTACTGCATGCCCGAGGCGATGGAGTTCAAGCCCCGCGACGAGATCCTGACCGACGACGAGCTGCTGCTGGTCATCCGGGCGGCCGCGGAGCTCGGGGTCAGGAAGATCCGCCTCACGGGCGGAGAGCCGACGGTTCGGGCCAACATCGTGGAGCTGACCGGCCGGATCGCCAAGGTGCCCGGGATCCAGGATCTGGCCATGACGACGAACGGGATCCGGCTCGCCGACCTGGCCGCCCCGCTCGCGGTCGCCGGGCTGCGCCGCATCAACGTCAGCCTGGACAGCCTCGACTCCGCCAAGTTCCGGGCGATCACCCGCTGGGGAGATCTGGGGGACGTGCTCGGTGGGCTGGACGCCGCCGAGGCGGCGGGGCTGCGCCCGATCAAGGTCAACGCCGTCGTCGTGCGAGGCTTCAACGAGGACGACGTCGCCGGCCTCGCCCGCCTCACCCTGGCGCACGACTGGGGTGTGCGGTTCATCGAGATGATGCCGTTCGGCAGCGTGGCCGGGTTCCAGACGAACGCGTACGTGCCGAGCCGGGAAACGATGGACCGGATCGAAGCCGCCCTGGGTCCCCTGCACCCCATCGATGTGACCGGATACGATCCGGCGCGGACCTACCGCCTGGAGGGCGCCCGCGGCACCCTTGGGTTCATCAGTTCGGTGAGCCAGCCGTTCTGCGCCCAGTGCGGGCGCCTCCGGCTGACGGCCGAGGGGCGGCTCCGGCCGTGCCTGCTCCGGGACGACGAAACCGACCTCCGCGCGCCACTGCGCAGCGGCGCGACGTACGAGGAGATCCGGGAGCGATTCCGGGCGGCGGCGTACCGAAAGCCGTGGGGCCACGGGCTGGCCCGGGGCGTCATTCCGCAGCGCCGGATCATGTCACAGATCGGCGGATAGCCGCCCCCGGACGGCAACACCGATGGCCAAACCGAAACGCCACCCGGTCACCGGGTGGCGTTCGAAATCCACGCTGCCTCTGCGTCGCGGGTCGCTTACTCTTCCTCGCCCTCGAGGTTCCGTTCGAGCTTGCGCTTGACGCGCTGCAGGGCGTTGTCGATGGACTTGACGTGGCGGTGCAACTCGGTCGCCATCTCCTGGTACGATTTCCCTTCCAGATAGGCCGTCAGCACCCGGCACTCCAGATCGCTCAAGTTCTTGCGGATGCGCTCCCGCATGGTCAGCGAGGCTTCCTGGTTGATCACGAGCTCTTCGGGATCGGAGACCTTGATGCTGCTGATCACGTCCAGGAGGGTGCGGTCGGAGTCCTCATCGTAGATCGGTTTGTTCAGGGAGATGTACGAGTTGAGCGGGATATGCTTCTGCCGGGTCGCCGTCTTGATCGCGGTGATGATCTGGCGGGTGATGCACAGCTCGGCGAAGGCCCGGAACGATGACAGCTTGTCCCGCCGGAAATCCCGGATCGCTTTGTAGAGGCCGATCATCCCTTCCTGGATGATGTCCTCGCGATCGGCCCCGATGAGGAAGTACGCCTTCGCTTTGACCCTGACGAAGTTGCGGTACTTGTTGATGAGGTACTCGGCGGCGAACTCGTCTCCACTCTTGGCGCAATCGACTAACTGTTCATCAACCATTTCTTGGTACACGGGCACGACTGGCCTGCGCGCAACTACCACGCCTCTCGCCTCCGCCCCGAATGTTCGATTGTGTCAGACGATTCCTGATGCATCACGGATGTTGGCATCGACTCTCTTCGTCGGGGCGCCGGATCACCCGGTCGTGTCGGACGATCGCCTGCCCCGCTGGGCGCTGCTTGTGGCTGCTGCCGCAAGTTAGTCATATTATACGAACGCATCACTGTCAAGTCAATGTTAAGCCTCGCGCGTAGGCCGCGCAGGGACGGCGCCGGCGCGTGCCGCGTCGCCCGCTGCGGCCGCGGGGAGGTGCCGCGCCACTTCAAAGAGCAGCAAGGCCGCGGCCACGGAGACGTTGAGCGATGCCACCCGGCCTCGGAGCGGAATCCGCACCACACGGTCGCACCGCTCCCGCACCAGGCGGTGGAGACCGCGACCCTCGCCTCCCACCACCAGGGCGACCGGAGGGGCCAGGGAGCCCTCATCGTATCGTTCCGCTCCCGCGGGATCCGCCCCCACAACCCACACGCCCTGCGCCTTCAGGAGACCGAGCGCGGCCACGAGGTTGCCGGCCTGCGCCACAGGACAGTGGGCGAGTGCTCCGGCCGAGGCGCGCGCGACCACGGGGCTCAGTCCCGCCGCCCGACGCCGGGGGATGATGACACCGTGCGCGCCGGCGGCTTCCGCCGTCCGGATCACCGCGCCGAGGTTGTGCGGGTCCTCGACGCCATCGAGCGCGATCAGGAACGGCGCCTCCCCGCGATCTCGGGCGCGCCGGAGGAGGTCGTCAACGGTCACGAGCGGAGCGGCCGCGGCCAGCGCTGCGACTCCCTGGTGGACAACGCCGCGCGCAAGCGTGTCCAGGCGTCGCCGGTCGACGGTCTGGACGACCACCCGGCGAACATGAGCTTCGTGCAGGATCTCCCTCAGCGACCCCCGGGCATCCGCGCCGCCGGCCACCAGCACGCGGGACACCGGCTGACCGGCCCGCAGCGCCTCGAGCACCGCCCGCCGCCCGAACAGAGGGCCCAGGGATTCCTCGGGCGCCATCAGCGGAGCCGCCAGGTCCACCCGGTCGGAGCGTCTTCGAGGAGCACGCCCACGGCCTGGAGGCGGGACCGGATCGCATCGCTGGTGGCCCAGTCCTTTTGCCGCCGTGCCCGCATGCGGCCCTCCGCGATCAGCGCAACGAGTTCGTCCCCGGAGATCTCGTCGGCCGGTCCCCCTCCCCGGAGTCGTGCCAGCAGAGGGTGGGCGGCGTCAAACAGGTCGGGCCGTTCATTGACGAGCTCCTGGGCGAGCCGGTGGAGCGCCCTGCGCTGCTCCGCCGTCACCGCTGCCGTCAGGCGGAGGCCGAGCACGCCGGCGAGCGTGCGGAGCGTGTCCTGACCGGTCTGGAGCCCCGCAAGCGCCGCAGGGGGGACGTGCCCACCGGCCTTGGCCGCGGCGTCCGCGGCCTTGTTGAGCGCCGTCGCCAGATCGAAGATCGCGGCGAGGGCTCGGGGCGTGTTGAAGTCGTCGTCCATCGCCGCCGTAAACACCTCCCGCGCCGCGGCGGCCGCGGGGATCAGGCCCGCCGGATCCCCCGGTGATTCCGCGGCCTCTCCGCCGCGGGGCGCGGCCGGCCGGCCCGGGGCGGCTCCCGCGCCGCCCCGGGGGCCGTTCCCATGCAGCACGGTCTCCACGTGCTCCACCGCGGTGCGCAGCCGCTCCGCCCCCCGTGTGGCCGCGTCGAGCGACTCCTCGGTCCACGTCGCCGGGCTCCGGTAATGGGAGGACAGCACAAACAGCCGGATGGCATCGGGCTGGTAGCGCTCCCTGGCCGCCTCGATCGTCACGATGTTCCCGAGGTGGCGCGTCATCTTCTCCTGGCCATCGGACAGACGGAGCAGCCCGTTGTGCACCCAGTAGCGGACGAACGGCTTCTTGCCCGTGAACCCCTCGGACTGGGCGATCTCGTTCTCGTGGTGGGGGAAGACGAGGTCCTGGCCTCCGCCGTGGACGTCGAGCTGCTGGCCCAGGAGGGAGGTCGACATCGCCGAGCACTCGATATGCCACCCGGGGCGGCCCCGCCCCCAGGGACTGTCCCAGGCCGGCTCCCCGGGCTTCGCCGCTTTCCAGAGGACAAAATCCATCGGGTGCTCTTTTCTCGGATCGACGTCGATGCGGGCGCCGGCCTGCATCTCTTCGAGCGAGCGGCCGGAGAGGCGGCCGTAATCCGGAAATTTCGTGACCCGGAAGAACACATCCCCGCCGACGGCGTAGGCCAGGCCCCGATTCACGAGGACCTGGATCATCTCCAGCATCTTCGGCACCGCGGCGGTCGCGCGCGGGTAGTGGTCGGCCCGCCGGATGCCGAGCCAATCCATTTCCCGGAGGAAGCGTTCCGCGTACTGCGCCGCCAGCGCCTCCACCGTCGTGCCCCGCTCCCGGGCGGTCTCGATGATCCGGTCTTCGATATCGGTGAAGTTCTGGACAAGCGTGACGCGGTAGCCCCGGTATTCCAGATACCGGCGGATCACATCGAAGACCAGGTAAGAGAGCGCGTGGCCGACATGGGCGGGGCCGTAGAGGTTCGGGCCGCAGACATACATGCGGACCTCGCCGGCGTGGAGGGGCACGAGCTCTTCCACGCGCTTGGAGAGGGTATTGTAGACGCGGATCGCCATCACCCGACCCCCGGCAGCGGGCAGGACGACAGGATCAGAACAACGGCCGCCGGACGGGCACGGCCGTCAACTCCGCCGTCAGTTCCCACCGGCCTTCCGTCCGCCACGTCCAGGGATCCACGTCGGTCACGCGGTGAAGATCGAAGCACCCCCGGTCGGCCAGCACGCGAAGGTGGGACTCACCTCGCTCCCAACGCCGCTCGAGGATGCGCACGATCCGGTAGAAGGCGGTCCCCCGCCAGAACCCGGTCGGGCGAGGACGGCGGCCCGCGGGCTCCGTCTCGACCACGATGGGCTCGGCGAGGACCCGGCGTTCGATCAGGATCAGATGGGGACGGCGCAGCGGACGCCCGTCATCGTCCCCGGAGCGCGGCCCGGATGTCATCCGGCGGCGCCCCGCGGCCAGGCCGGGGCGGGCTCCAGGCTGGCCACCGCCTGCGCGGCGATGCCCTCCTCACGTCCGATGGCGCCCATGCCCTCGGTCGTCGTCGCCTTGATGTTCACGCGATCGTGTGCAATGTGGAGGACGCCGCTGATCGCCGCGCGCATCGCCGGGGCGTGGGGGGCGAGCCGGGGAGCTTCCGCGAGGACCACGATGTCGACGTGCGCCGGCCGCCACCCGTGCTCCCCGAGGAGGGCGGAGACCCTGGCCAGGAGGGCCAGGCTGTTCGCGTCCTGATAGGCCGGATCGGTCGGCGGGAAATGGTGGCCGATATCGCCGAGCCCCGCGGCGCCCAGCAGGGCGTCCATCACGGCATGCACGATCACGTCGGCGTCGGAGTGTCCGACCAGTCCTCGAGCATGGGGGATCTCCACCCCGCCGAGCACAAGGGGGCGCCCGGGGCCGAACCGGTGCGCGTCGAACCCGACGCCCACCCGGACCACGCGGCCGGCATCCGCGTCGCGGGCGAGCAGGGCCTCGGCCAGCACCAGGTCTTCGGGCACGGTCACCTTCAGGTTGGTGGGATCGCCCGGGACGAGCCGGACGGGAATCCCCAATCGCTCCACCAACACCGCGTCGTCGGACCCGCGAAACCCCTCCCGCGCCGCCGCCTCATGCGCGCGCTCGAGGAGCGCGCGGTGAAACGCCTGGGGGGTCTGGACCCGATAGAGGGACCCTCGGTCGAGGGTTTCAAGCGCCCATCCTCCCTCGCCGCGCTTGACCGTCTCGGCGACCGGCAGGGCGGCCGTCGCCGCCCCGGTGCGGGCGCCCGCCGCGATCACCTCCGAGGCCAGGGGGCGTGAGAGAAAGGGCCGGGCGCCGTCGTGGACGAGCACCAGATCCGGACCCGGAGGAAGGGCCCTGAGCCCGCACGCCACGGAGGCCTGCCGGTCGGCTCCCCCCGGCACGACCGCCGCAACCTTGGTCAGCCCCGAGCGCCGCGCCATCTCCTGGATCGCCGCGACGGCATCGTGCGGGACCACGACGGCGATCGTCTCGATCTCATCGACGTGCTGGAGGGTCGTCAGCGCGTGGTGAACGAGGGGGCGACCGTGAAGCATCACCAGCGACTTGGGAGTCGCCGCTCCGAGCCGCTCGCCGCGCCCGGCCGCCGGGACGACGGCCGCCGTCCGAACCCCACCGGTCACCGGGTGGCGCCGTCCTTTTCCAGCGCCTTCGGGCGGGCGAAGATCATCCGCCCCGCGACCGTCTGCAGGACGCTGGTCACCACCGTGTCCAGGGTCTCGCCGATGTGGCGCTTCCCGCCCTCCACGACGATCATCGTCCCGTCGTCGAGGTAGCCCACCCCTTGGCCGGCTTCCTTGCCGTCTTTAATGACGTGCACGGACAGCTCTTCGCCCGGGATCATGGCCGGCTTGATCGCGTTCGCCAGTTCGTTGACGTTCAGGACGCGAACCCCCTGCAGTTCCGCGATCTTGTTCAGGTTGTAGTCGTTGGTGACGATCCAGGCCCCGATCGCCCGCGCCAGACGGACGAGTTGGGCGTCCACCTGCCCCAGGGCGAAGTCGTCCTCCTCCTCGTAGATCTGCACCGTCTGCTGCTTCTTCTGCATCCTGTTCAGGATATCGAGCCCCCGCCGGCCCCGGTTCCGGCGGATCTGGTCGCTGGCGTCGGCGATGCGCTGCAGCTCGGCCAGCACCGATCGCGGGACGAGGATCGGCCCTTCGAGGAAGCCGGTTTCCGAGATATCCGCGATCCGCCCGTCGATGATGACGCTCGTGTCCAGCAGCTTGGGGACGCTGGTGCGCCGCAGCTTCCGGTCGCGGCCCGCCAGCCGTTCGGCGAGGCGCGGGAACGCCGCGAGGAAATCCTCGCGCCGCTGGATCCCGAGGTGGAGCCCCAGGTATCCAAAGACAAGCACCGCGGACAAGGGGATGATGTAGCGCCCGATGATCGGCACGCCCAACAGGGGAATGCTGACCAGGAATGCGACCAGCAGCCCCAGGATCAGCCCGCCGGCGCCCGCGAGCACGTCCCTGAGCGGAACACTGCCGAGGTGGTGCAACACCCACGCCATGGACGCCACGAACCAGCCGCGCACCGGTGGCGCCGCCAGCCAGCCGATCAGGGCCCCGAGCGTGATCCCGAGCACCAGCGCGCTGAGCCGCGGCGCCGGATGCCCGCCGCCGCGCAGCATCTCGTTCCGGACGAGATCGGCGATCTGGTACCCGACGAGACCTCCGATGACAACTCCGAGCGCTCGAACGAGACGAATCATCGCGGCTCACCAAATTGCGCGACCACACGGCGTGGTCGGGTGGAAGGATGAATAAATGACAGTCCATTATACCACGCGTAATCGGCTGGAAAGTGCAACTCCGATTGCCGACGCGTGCGCGCAAAACCTTGACATCCCCGCACTGCGTTCCTATAATGAGGCCGATCTTCTCTCGATATCGATCTTTCGCGCAACAGTCCAGACGGGAGGCGGGCGGATGAAAGGGATCGAACCGTCTTTCCAGGATCAAGTCGAAGCTCATTTGATCCGCCACCGCAGCATCCTCGATGTGCTGAGCAAGCTCCAGGAATCCGCCGCCCGCGTCAATCGCTCCGTCGTGAAGGCCGTGACCTCGTGCGGCTGCATCACGATCGATGCCAGCAAGCAGGAGTTCCCGTCCGATGTGGGCCTGACGGAACTCAAGGCCTTCCTGGCAAGTCATCTCACCGGCTCGCTGTGCGACCGGTGCCGGGAGGCCATCGAGACCGAGATCGGATCGGCGCTCTTTTACTCCGCGGGCCTCTGCAGCCTCCTGGACCTCAAGCTGGACGAAATCTTGGAGAAGCAGCACAGCCGGATCAAGAGCCTCGGCATCTTTAACCTCACCTAGGCTCGATAGTTCGACCGCCCGCCGATCTCGACCGCCGGCCGCGGGTTGCGGGCGCGCGTCTCCACGCGCACCGTCCCGCGGGGGTCCAGGACGTCTAGCCGATCACCAGGTCCAGGGCCTCCCGGATGTCCCCCACGCCGGCGAGCTCCAGCCCTCCGCGATCTTCGATCCCCGCCAGGTTGGCGCGCGGCAGGATGATCCGCCGGAACCCGAGCTTCGCCGCCTCCGCGACCCGGGCGGCGATCCGGCTCACCGCCCGGATCTCTCCGCCGAGCCCCACTTCGCCGACCACAACCGTTCCAGGATCCGCCGGGCGCTCGCGGTGGGAGCTCGCGACCGCGAGGGCGACCCCCAGATCCACCGCCGGCTCTTCCACCTGGACTCCGCCCGCGACGCTCACGTAGACGTCGAAGCTGGCCAGATGCAATCCCGCCCGCTTTTCCAGGACCGCCAGGAGCAGCAGCATCCGGTTGGTGTCCACGCCGGCCGCCGTCCGGCGGGGCAGGCCGAACGGGGTGCGGGTGACGAGCGCCTGGACCTCGAGGAGCAGCGGCCGCGATCCTTCCACGGCGCAGACGACGACCGAGCCCGGGGCGTCGAGCGGGCGCTCGGAGAGAAACAGCGCCGACGGATCCGACACCTCGGCGAGCCCGCGGCCGCTCATGGAAAAGATCCCGATCTCGTTCGTCGACCCGAAGCGGTTCTTCGTCACTCTCAGCAGGCGGTAGGCGTGATGACGCTCGCCTTCAAAATACAGCACGGTATCCACCATGTGCTCGAGGACCCGCGGACCGGCGATCGCCCCCTCCTTGGTGACATGGCCGACGATCAGGATCGCGGGCCCGCCGTCCGATTTGGCGACGCGGAGCAGATCGCCCGTACACTCCCGGATCTGGCCGACGCTCCCCGGCGCCGCCGGCAGGTCGGGGCGATAGATGGTCTGGATCGAATCGATCACGACCAGGGTGGGCTGCGCCTCCGCGACCCGCGCCGTGATCTCCTCGAGATTGGTCTCGGCCAGCACGAGGAGGCGGGGCGCGTCGATCCCCAGCCGCGCCGCCCGCATCTTCGTCTGCCGGACCGACTCCTCGCCGGACACGTAGAGGACCGTCCGGGTGGGGGCGAGGTGGTGCGCGACCTGAAGCGCCAGCGTGGACTTCCCGATGCCCGGATCGCCGCCGAGGAGCACGAGCGACCCCGGCACCAGCCCGCCGCCCAGCACGCGATCCACTTCGCCGAGCCCCACCTCGAGCCGCGGCTCGCGCTCGAGGGTCACCTCCCCGATCGGCGTCGGGGCCGCCGCGCCGGACGGCCTGGCGCGCCACGCCCGTCGGGGCGCGCCGGGCTCCGCGACCGGCTCTTCGACGAGGGTGCTCCAGGCTTCGCAGCCCGGGCAGCGGCCGAGCCACTTGGCGGACTCGTACCCGCACTCCTGGCACACGTACACGACGCGGCCCGCGCCCGCTGCGTCCCCGCCCCGTCGCCTCACCGCCGCTCCGATCCGCCCGTCATGGGCGACGGCCCGGGCAGCGCTGCCCGGGCCGTCGCCATCCCACCCACGGTGCGCCGCGTTCTACGTCCCTTTGTCCGCCGCGACCGGCTCGCGCCGCTTCTCGAAGACCACCATCCCGTCGCGGGCATCGAGCACGATCTCATCGCCGGCGTGGAACTTGCCGCGGAGCATGTCGTCCGAGAGCGGGTCCTCCACCAGGCGCTGGATCGCGCGCCGCAGCGGCCGGGCCCCGTACTGCGGGTCGAACCCCTCGCCGGCCAGGAGCTCCCGCGCGGCGTCGGTCATCACGAGCGACATCCCCTGGCCGCGGATCTCCCGCTTCAGCCGGTCCAGCAGGATCTCCACGATCGACTTGATCTGGTCGCGGCTCAGCGAACGGAACACGATGATCTCATCGACCCGGTTGAGGAACTCCGGCCGGAACGCCCGCCGCAGCTCTTCCATCACGTGCATCTTCATCCGGTCGTAGGAGCGGTCGGCCTCCAGCTGATCGTTGCCGGTCCCGCGGAAGCCGAACCCTGTATCCCGCTGGATCTGCGGCGCGCCCACGTTGCTGGTCATGATGATGACGCAGTTCTTGAAATCGACGGCCCGCCCCTGGGCGTCGGTGAGGCGTCCGTCTTCCAGGATCTGCAGGAGGACGTTGAAGATAGGACGTTGAAGATCTCGGGGTGGGCTTTCTCGATCTCGTCGAGGAGCACGACCGAATACGGCCGCCGCCGGACCTGCTCGGTCAGCTGCCCTCCCTCCTCGTACCCGACGTAGCCCGGGGGAGCGCCGACAAGCCGGGACACGGTGTGCCGCTCGGTGTACTCGGACATGTCGATGCGGACAACGGCGCCTTCGTCCCCGAAGAGGAACTCCGCGAGCGCGAGCGTGAGCTCGGTCTTGCCGACGCCGGTGGGCCCCAGGAAAATGAACGAGCCAATCGGCCGCCGGGCGTCCTTCAGGCCGGCGCGCGCCCGCCGGACCGCGCGGGACACCGCATGCACCGCCTCGTCCTGACCGACGATCCGGTGGTGGAGCGAGTCTTCCATGCGGAGGAGCTTTTCCGTCTCCTCCTCCACCAGGCGCATCACCGGGATCCCCGTCCAGCTCGACACGATGTCCGCGATGTCGTCGCCGCTGACCGTGGTGATGTCGCGGCCCTTGTCGGTCTTCCAGGAGCTCTCCAGCTCTTCGAGCTTCTGCCGCAGGACCTTCTCCTTGTCGCGCAGGCTGGCGGCCTTCTCGAAGTCCTGCCCCTTGATCGCCTCTTCCTTCTCGCGGCGCACCCGCTCCGCCTTGTCGAGCGCCTGGCGGACTTCCTGCGGCAGGAAGCTCGCCTGCAGGCGAATCTTGCTCGCCGCCTCGTCCATGAGGTCGATCGCCTTGTCCGGCAGGAACCGGTCCGAGATGTACTTGTCGGCCAGCGTCGCCGCGGCGACCAGGGCCTCGTCGCTGATCTTCACCCCGTGGTGGGCCTCGTATCGCTCGCGCAGCCCTCGGAGGATTTCCACGGTCTGGTCGACGTTGGGCTCGGCCACCAGGATCGGCGCGAACCGCCGCTCCAGCGCCGCGTCGCGCTCGACGTATTTGCGGTACTCGTCGAGGGTCGTCGCCCCGATGCACTGCAGCTCGCCCCGCGACAGCGACGGCTTCAGGATGTTGCTTGCGTCGATCGCCCCTTCCGCTGCGCCCGCGCCGACGAGGGTGTGCAGCTCGTCCACGAACAGGACGACCTCGCCCTGGGCCTTGCGGATCTCCTCCATCACCTTCTTCATCCGCTCTTCGAACTCGCCGCGGTACTTCGTGCCGGCCACGAGCGCGGCCAGGTCGAGCTGGACCACGCGCTTGTTCCGGAGGACCTCCGGGACATCGCCGCGGACGATCCGCTGGGCGAGTCCCTCGGTGATCGCCGTCTTCCCCACGCCCGGCTCGCCGATCAGGGCCGGGTTGTTCTTGGTGCGGCGGGAGAGCACCTGGATGACCCGCTCGATCTCGCGCTCCCGGCCGATCACCGGATCGAGCTTGTTCTCGCGGGCGAGCTTGGTGAGATCCCGCCCGAACTCGTCGAGGGTGGGCGTCTTGCTGGCCTGCTTGGTGTAGGAGGCGGTGCCTTCCTCGCCGAGGAGGTAGACGACCTGCGAGCGGACCCGCTCCAGATCGGCCCCCATCGCCTCCAGCACGCGCGCGGCCACGCCCTCACCTTCGCGGATCAGGCCGAGGAGCAGGTGTTCCGTGCCGATGTAGTTGTGGCCGAGCCGGCGCGCCTCATCCAGCGCCAGCTCCAACACCTTCTTGGCTCTTGGGGTGAACGTGACTTCCTCGTGCGGCGTCCGCTCACCGCGGCCGATCGCGCTCTCGATCTCGGCGCGCACGCGCTCGGGACTGATGTTGAGGGATTCCAGGACCTTGCTGGCGACACCCTCGCCCTCGCGGACGATCCCGAGCAGGATGTGCTCCGTCCCAACCGCGCTGTGGTTCAGCCGCTTGGCTTCCTCTTGGGCGAGGATGATCACTCGGCGGGCACGCTCCGTGAATCGTTCAAACATCTCGCGGCTGACCTCCTCCCTGCCAGGTTGCGCGCGACGTCATCCGGTGATCCCGCTGCCTTCTACTTCTACGGACCGAACCATCCCGCTGTTCCTCTCCCTGAAGGTCCGCACCGCTCAGCAACCTCGGGGCCCGGCAGAGCGTGAAGGCGACACCCTCCACGTGGACCATCTTGCCTGTCATTTAGATTACGTTTACCCTCCCCCGGCCATTCCCGCTGGTCAATTCCCGGACCATGGAAGGCCTGGGGTGTTCACTTCTTCGCCCACCCGCTGACTCCTGCCGGATGGCCTCCGGCGGAGCGTTGATCCGTCCCCACTCTCTTTATGCCCCGGCATTGTCACGCCCGGACACCGTAGATTCGATCTTCCAAACCCAACAGTCATCCCTTCGTAGGAGAGATGGCGGACGTCCGGACGTCGGGTACAGACCTGACAACGCCGCCCGAGGCGCCGCCCGAGACCGCGGCAGGCACGGACGGACAGGTCGACGACACCGCCTGGAGACCGCCAATGACTTGAATCGCCTACTTGAATCGCCAATTCGGAGATCGAAAGGAGGGGCCTCTGTGACCTGAGGAGGAAACCGACCGGCGGGTCGGAACGGCCGCCGGAGGATCTTTCAGCGCTTGATTGCCTTGATCGTGTACCGGATGGTCCCGGCGGGGGCTTTGACCGTGACGGTCTCGCCCCGGCGCTTGCCCAGGAGCGCCCGGCCGACGGGCGACTCGTTGCTGATCCGGTCACGGCGGGGGTCCGCCTCGGGCGATCCCACGATGGTGTAGGTCAATTGCTCCCCGGCCTCATCGGCCAGGTGGACCGTGCTGCCGACGGTGACCACATCCGAGCGGACTTCGTGGTCGTTGATGACCTTGGCGTTGCGGAGCATCCCCTCGAGCGTAAGGATCCGGCCCTCGATGAAGGCCTGCTCGTTCTTCGCGTCCTCGTACTCGGAATTCTCCATGAGATCGCCGAACTCTTTCGATTGCTTGATCCGCTCGGCGACATCCTTGCGCTTCACGGTCTTGAGGAACTCGAGTTCTTCCTCGAGCTTGCGCAGGCCCTCGGGGGTTAAAATCGTTTCCTTTTCATCCATACCGCTCGGCTCACCTGAGAGGATTTCGCACCGCTCGACACGCCGTGACCGTCCTGAAGAGGGACGAGACTGAGGAACTCCCTCAGTCTCGACCTCGCATAACGCCAGGTAGTATAACGAATGAGGGAAACATTGTCAAAGGTCCTACGAGACCGGCCGCGATGCCGGCACGTGCGTGCCCGGCGCGGCTCCCGCCAACCGCGCGGCCTGCCGGATCGCGTCCACCTCGGCGTCGGAGATCTTCCGCTCGAATCGCCGGAACCCCGACATCTGGAATCCGTGCTTGCGCATCAGCGCGTGGATCTCCTCGACCCGATCGAGCTGGACGTCTCCGCCGAGCGTATAGTCGTCATAGCGGTGCTCGAGCGCGAGAAGGATCGTCTCCGCCATGCACGCCTCGCACGACCGCGGCGGGAACCCGAAATCGAGCCCGAACTCGACCGGGCCCGGGACCTCGATGACCCCTCCGTCGATCACGAGCACATCGCCGCGCCGCTCGTAGACGAGCCGCGAGACGTTCCGGGGGCGCGAGACGTCGCAGACCACGGCGCCGGGGCGCAGATCCTCGGGCTCGATCAGGACGTCGGTCGCCGTGCTGACCGTGATCACCAGGTCGGCGGCCCCCACCGCCCGGCGGACGTCGGAGGTGACTTGCACCCGCGCGGGCGCTTCGCCGCGGAGACGCGCCGCCAGGGCGTCGAGCCGGTCTCGGGTGCGGGCCGCCAGAATCAGCCCGCCCACCTGATGCGCGAGGATCCGGCAGCAGGCCGCTCCGATCGTCCCCGTCGCGCCCACCACCGCGACCTCGGCCTGACGCGGGTCGATGCCCATCCGCGCGGCGCCGAGCAGCGCGCCTTCGATCGCGGTGGCGACGGTGAGGCTGTTGCCCGTGGTGACGCCGATCCGCAGCGCGTTGGCCACCGTCACCCCGCGATCCCCGACAACCTTGGTGAACGCCCCGAGGCCGAGGATGCCGGCCCCCAGCCGCTCCGCGATCCGGCCGGCCTGGATAAGGCGCCGGTAGACCACGTCGGGCGGGGCCGCGAGGATCACCCTGGGCGTCCACGGCAGGGCGATGAACCACCCCTCGGCCCGCGCTCCCGTGGCCGAGACGATGCCGGTGATGTGTGACGCCTCGAACGGCGGCACCGCGCGGAAGGCGGCCTCGACAAGGCGCTCGGGCAGGAAGCGGGTAAAGGGAAATTTCTGCGCGTACTGCGCGACGTAGAGCGGATGCAGGACAAAGGCGAACCGCCCGAGGGGCGCGCTCATGACGCCGTCAGCGTTTCGACCCGCGGGCGGAATCCGGCCCGCAGCAGCCACTGCACGTAGTCCTCCGGCTGGAGTTCGGCGCTCCGGCGCCCCGACAGCGCCAGGACGATGCCCTCCAGCACGTTTGTGCCGAGCGACCGGCCGTCCATCTCCGGCGAGACGGTGATCAGCGTCCGCACGCGGCGGCGCCGCAGGTCCTCGGCATCCTGCGCGGTCACCGTCTGGGTGAGGACCGTCTTTCCGCTCAGATCCTCCGGCATGTACCGCCGGATGAAATGGAAGTCTCCGGCCAGGACCTCGGCCCACCGGAACACCTGGGGGTACCGCGGGGTGTTGTGTTCCTGCTTGGCCCCCGTCGGATACAGCCACTGGAACGGCAGCTTGGTCAGGACCGGCAGCAGGCACGCCGCCAGGAATCGCACCGTGGTGAGCGACCGCATTGGGATGGGCAGCCCCAGGGCGAAGTAGAAATCTCCGAACAGCATCTGCGCCCCGGCCTGGGTAAACGCCTCGGCCATCCCGTACCGGTCGACGCTGCTGACCTGCAGCACCCGGCGCCCCGCAAACGAGATGCCGGCCTCCTTGGGGAGGTACTCGAGAATGACGTACTTTTCCCAGGAATTCTTGATCCCCCCGCCGTCCACCACCGGCGTCCGGCGGACGCCCTGGATCAACCGGGCCGCATCGCGGATCTGATACCGGGCCCGCCCCGCCTGGAGGTAGAGGTCGATGCCGCCCATGCCGATCGCATCGACCTGGCCGTCGAGCTCTTCCACCAATTTCCGGTAGCGCGACGTATCGCCATCCGTGCCGATCCGCTCGATGATGAAGCGCTCACCGAGGATCTCCGTTTCCACGCGCTTGTCCCGCGTGCTGCTTCCCAGGCTCACGCTGACCACGCGCTTCATCTAGACGTCTCTTAGACTCACTCCCTCGGCTCTCCTTCCACCGGGGCGTTGCGCTCGTACAAAATGCGAAGGCCTTCCAGCCCCAGCAGCGGATCCACGTGGGCGATCGACCGGGTCTCCGGAGCGATCAGCTCCGCGAACCCGCCCGTCGCGACGACGGCCGCCTGTCCGCCCAACTCGCGCTGCATCCGCTCCACCAGCCCGTCGACCTGGCCGGCGAACCCGAACAGGACGCCGGACTGGATCGCCGCGACGGTGTTCCGGGCGATGACCGACGGCGGCCGCGTGATCTCGACCTTGCGGAGCTGCGCGGCGTGGAGGGCGAGGGCATCCATGGAGATGTCGACCCCCGGCGCGATCGCCCCGCCGAGGAAGTCGCCTTCCGCGGAGACCACCGTGAACGTCATGGCGGTGCCGAAGTCCACCACGATCGCCGGGCCCTTGTAGGCGGCGTAGGCGGCGATCGCATTCGTGATCCGGTCCGCGCCGACCTCGCGCGGGTTCTCGTAGAGGACGCGCATCCCCGTCCGGATTCCGGGGCCGACCTCCAGCGGCGGGCGGCCGAGGTAGATCCGGGAGAGCTGCCGGAGCGTGGCCGCCAGCTGCGGCACGACGCACGCGATCGCCACGCCCGTGATATCTTCGAAGTCGTATCCGGCGTGGCGGCACAACTGGCGCCAGAGCATGGCGTACTCATCGGTGGTGCTTTCCCTGACGGTGGCGATCACCCAGTTCGCCAGCAGGGCGCGGCCGCGGTACAGGGCGAGCTTGATGCGGGTATTCCCGACGTTGACGGCGAGGAGCATCGAGGCTATCCTCCGTTCCAGTCTGCAATGCAGTACCGGACGGACCGACTGCGCAGACGTAGGGTCCGGCCAACGGCGTGTGCCGGCCATCAGTAGCGTAGCAGACCCGGGAGCGCCGGGCAAGAAGGCGAGGCGCCGGGGCCCTAACCGGCCAGGCCGGGAACGCCCCCCAGGGTCCTCGCGGCCCTCACCGACCGCATCACCGCTTCTGCCACGGTCTCCGGCACCGCCGCCTGAAGCGCGAACCAGTCGGCGGCGGCATCCCGCGTGCTCACGTGGGCTTTCGTCAGCGCCGCGTCCGTCGCGACCACACCGATCGTGGTATGGGCGGGAACCCCGAACGGGACGCCGTGCCCTTCGGGCAATCCGTGGGTTCTCAGGTAGTCCGCGGTTCCCACGAACCCCCCGTGGTCGGGGTGCCGTGCGCCCGCCAGCACCTTCCCGGTGCGGACATCCAGGACGTCGCCGAACGCGTTGGTCACGACCAGGGCCGCGACGGTGGCGCCCCCTGCGACGCGGGTGCCCCACGTGCCGATCCCGGACTTCATCGCCCCACGAAGCCCGAAGAGCTTGCCCACCGTCGCGCCACTGCCGGCGCCGACGCAGCCTTCACCAACCGGGCCCGACCGCGCCGCCCGGCACGCGGCTTCCCCCATCGCCGCATCGGGCCGGACGCCGGCGCTGCCGATCCCCAGATCGTAGATGACGGCCGCGGGCACGAGCGGAACGCGCGCCGCCGCGGTCGGAAACCCGACCCCTTGAGCCTCGAGATACCGGACCGCCCCGTCCGCAGCGGCCAGACCGAACGCGCTTCCCCCGCACAGCAGGATCGCGTGCACCCGGTCGACCAGGTTTTCCGGCCGGAGGGAGTCGGTCTCCCGGGTCCCGGGCGCGCCGCCCAGGACCGCGACGCCGGCCACAGCCCCATCTCCGCAGAGGACCGCGGTGCACCCGGTCAGGTGCTCCAGGTCGGTGGCATGGCCGACGGTGATCCCTGCCACATCGGTGATCACGGGCCCACCTCCCGGACTCGGAGGTCGCCGGCGACGACCCGGCGGACGCTTCCCCCGTCGAGCCGGACGAGCAGCGCCCCGGTCTCATCGATGTCCTGGGCGACCCCCTCGATCGCGGCATCCGGCATCTCCACGCGGACCGGCCGGCCGAGCGTGTCCGCCATCTCCCGCCACCGCCGGAGCGTGGCGCGGAACCCGCCTGATCTCAGCAGGTCGTACCCGTCCTCCAGTTCGCGCAGCACCAGCGTGATCAACGCATCCTGGTCCACGGGATGGCCGAGCGCCTGAAGGGACGTTGCAGGAGACCCGGTCGCCTGGGGAAGCGCATCGAGGGGAATGTTGGCATTGATGCCGATCCCGACCACGACCCACTCACCGCCGGCGCCGGCCTCGGCGAGGATGCCGACGATCTTCTTCCCGTCGACGAGGACATCGTTGGGCCACTTCACCCGGGCCGGGAGCCCGGTGGCCTCGCGAATGGCCCGCGCCGTGGCGGCGGCGGCCGAGAGGGCGATCAGGGGGACTCGCTCAACCGGAATCCCGGGGCGGAGGATCACCGAGAGCCAGATGCCCCCGCGGGGCGAGATGACGCGGGTCCCGATCTTGGAAAGCCTATGCGCGCTCACCGGTCGGTCCTGGCCGCGTCCCGCCCCGGAACGTACTCGCGAACGCTCCCGCGATCCGGGAGCGCGGCCAGCTCGGACTCGACCGCCGTCCCGTCGGGCAAGACCAAGCCCGGGGCCAGTTCTTGGAGCGGGATGAGCGCGAACGCCCGGTGGCGGAGCCGCGGGTGCGGGATGACGAGATCCTGGGCGTTCATCTCCAGCCCACCGTAGAGCAGGATGTCGATATCAATCGTGCGCGGTCCCCACCGGACCGTCCTCACCCGGCCCAACCGCGCCTCGATATCCAGGCACCTTGAAAGCAGCGCGCGCGGAGGGAGGCCTGTGCGGATCTCCACCACTTGATTGAGGAACCAGGGCTGGTCGGCCATCCCCCAGGGTGGGGACTCATAGACGCGGGAGCCCCCGCGAGGGGGGCGCGCGCGCGCGACAGCATCTGCGCGCGGTCGCCGAGGTTGGAGCCCAGTCCCAGGAACACCCGGGGGTCACTCACCGGCCCGCTCCCATCCCTCCCGCCCTTCCCGGAACACGAACACGCCGAGGACCAGCGCCGCCGCCGGGTCGGCCCACCACAGCCCCACGCGCTGGGCGACGAGGCCGGCGAGGACGATCAGCGCCATCAGCCCGCACGCCATGTTCCCGATCGCGTCCTCGCGCAGCGCCTCGCTGTCGAGGACACGGGCAGCCCGCTGTTTCGCGATGGACAGAAACGGCATGCCCCCCGCGGCGACGACGGAGACGGCGAACCCCCAGAAGCCGGGGTGGGCCACTCCACGAGCCCGCAGGCTCGAGGCGGCGCCGATCACGATGTAGACCGCCAGAGCCAGCAGGCTCACGGCCACCACGCGCGTCGACAGCCGTTCGGCCGCCTCCACACGGGATGCCGCGGCCGTCTCGAGGGCAGATTCAGTGGACCCGGCTCCGACCCGAAACCGGGCCTCCACCCTGAGGCGCCAGAGCACGATCGCCGCCGAGACGATCTCGATCAGACTGTCCAGCCCAAACACCTCGAGCGCCAGGCTCCGGGCGGCCACGCCGGCCGCGACCGAGATCCCTCCTTCAAGCGTCATCCACACGATGGACACCATCTCCAAGATGATCGCCCCTTGGAGCGGTGGACGGATCCCGCCGCCTGCGGCCGATCGGCGACCGCCGAGCTGATCGCGCGTCACGGCCGCTTTCGCCGCGTCACTTCGGCTGCGGCGTACGCCAGCGGCCCGCCCAGCTTGACGTGCGGCTTTCGAACCGACACGGTGACCGCCTCGACGCGTTCGACCTCCAGCAGCCGGTGCGCGACCGCCTCGGCCACGGCCTCCAGCAGCCGGTATCGCTCGCCGGTCATGGCCTCGCGGACCCTCGCATACAGATCGCGGTAGTCGAGCGTGTCCCCGATCTCGTCGGTGTGGCCGGCGCGGTGCAGATTGGCCTCCACCGCCACGTCGACGAGGAAGACCTGGCCGGCGGCCTGCTCATCCGGATTCACTCCATGGTAGGCGTAGAAGGCCATCTCGCTGAGCACGATCCGATCGGTCATGGGGACGGCACCCCTCCGGCGGCCGGAGGCCACCCCCGGACGATCGCGTCGGTCATCCGCGCGACCCGCACCATGGCCCCGACGTCGTGCACGCGCACGAAGTCCGCGCCATGTGCGATCGCGACCGCCACGGTCGCGGCGGTCCCCTCCAGCCGGTCGTCGACCGGAAGGTTCAACACCCTCCCGATGCTCCCTTTGCGGGAGGTGCCAACGAAGACCGGCCGGCCGAGCGCGGTCAGTTCCCGGAGGCGCCGGAGGACTTCCATATTCTGCGGCACCGTGAGCCCGAACCCGTACCCCGGATCGATGATGATCCGCGCCTCAGGGATTCCCGCCGCACCGGCGGCGGCGATCCGCTCCCGGAGATACGCCGCGGTCGCGGCCAGCACGTCCGGGGCGTCGGAACGGTCATTCCAGTCCATGACCACCACGGGCACTCCCGCGCGGGCGACCAGCGGAGCCATCCCCGGGTCGCGAAGGCCCGAGACGTCGTTGACCATCGCCGCGCCGGCGTCCAAGGCCGCCGCGGCGACCCTCGCCGAGATCGTGTCCACGCTCACCGGGATTCCGCTCGCGGCGAGGCGCCGGACGGTCGGAATCGTCCGGCGGGCTTCCTCGGCCTCTTCTACGGGCACCGCCCCCGGCCGGGTCGACCGCCCGCCGACATCGAGGATGTCGGCTCCCGCAGCCCTCATCTTCTGACCGAGCGCCTCGGCCGCACCCACGCCGCCCGCCAGGCCGTCTCCGGCGAACGAGTCCGGCGCCATGTTGATGATCCCCACGACATAGGTGCGCGCGCCGAATTCCAGGAGGAGCGGCCCGCACCGGATCGGGGACGGCGTCATGGCAGCGCGTCCAGGTCCAGGATTTGCTCCGGGCGGAGGCCGCGGAGGCGCAGCGCCGCGGCGGGATCGGACGGAAGCGCCGCCCGGGGAGCGCACCCAACGAGCTCGCTGTCCACCACGCCGATGCCGCGGTGGGCCGCCTCCTCTTCGACCCGCCTCAGGGCCGCGAGCGGGGACGTCAGGCGATAGTCGAGCAGGTTCATCGACACCTGCACCAGCCCGCGCGAGCGCAGGGGCACCCCCATGGCCTGGACGGCGGGAAGGCCTCCCGATGACGCGCGCACGGCGCGGGCGATCTCCCGCGCGGCCGCCGCGTCGGCGCTGTTCAGGTTCACGTTGAATGCGATGAGGATGCCTCTCGCCCCGACCGCGACCGCTCCGGCCGACGGATGGATGCGGGCCGGCCCGAAGTCGGGATGCCGCTCCGGCTTGGCGATCGCCGTCCGCAGCCCCTCGAACTCTCCGCGCCGGATCTCCGCCAGCGTCCGCCGCCGACCCTCGGCCTCACCATAGAGATAGACCGGCAGCCCCAGGCGGTCCGCCAGCAGCGCGCCCAGCCGGCGGGCGAGCTTCACGCATGCCGGCATCGACCCGCCGGCCAGCGGCACGAACGGAATCACGTCCACGGCCCCGATCCGGGGATGCACCCCCTGATGCGCGCGCAGGTCGATCCGCTCCACCGCCACCGCGGCGCTCCGAAACGCCGCCTCCAGTACGGCCTCCCCCTCACCGACGAATGTGAACACGGCGCGGTTGTGGTCGGGATCGGCGGACACGTCGAGCAGCCGGATGCCGGGGCCGCGGATGCCCGCGGCCAGGGCATCGAGCACGTCCGGCCGGCGCCCTTCGCTGAAGTTCGGCACGCACTCAACGATTGGCCGGGGCATCGTCGGGCAGGCGGGTGCGAGTCCGCGGCGCAGACTGCGCGTGCGGCGGGATCCGGGGCGGGTGGGACTGCGGCGCCGGAGGGTCGCGCCGGCTACGCGTCCTTCGCCTCGACGACGCGGGTAAAATGAATCACGGTCACCACGTCATCCATCGCGATGCTGCGCCCGTAGATCTTGGAGAGGAAGTCGATGAGGTCGGCGTGCTCACGTGTTGCGGGGTTCTCCCGCTCGATCTCCCTGGGGGAGACGTCCCGAAGCGGCTTCACTTCCACACGATCGATCATCGCCGTGAAGATCTGTTGCTTCGTCCCAAACTGGCTCCCCACGGTGACCCAGACCAGCTGCCCATCCTGGTATTTGCCGCGCTTGTCGCCCAGGCGTATGGTCAGCGTCTTGCGGCCCTCGCGAAGGGCCTGTGCAAACACGCTCGAGTAGAAGTTCAGCGCAAACATGCCGGCCTCCGCAGCCAGACCTGCCTCTCCCCCGGACCTGGTTTGGCGAGGGTTGCTTCGTGTCACCGATCCTGCTTCCCTCCACGCGGCGCCGCGCCGGAATGCCCGAACGCCGCGGGATCTGTCTCTCACGCCCGAGGGGAACATGTCCTTCCGGCCCCCCGTATAGAGGGGGACGCGATCCTCCGGAGGTGATGCATGATCAGGACCCGCTCGCTCTCGGCCGCGCTTCCCGCCGCGCTGACCGCCGCCGTCGTCCTTGCCGGGACGGCCGCCCTCCTCGCCGGAAGCCCGGCCGGGAAGGCCAATCGTTTGGAGCCCCCGCAGGGGGCAACTGCCCAGATGCCGGTGCCCCCGCGCGGCGCCCCGGGCGCGATGCTCCCTGATCAGACGATCGTCGTGAACGGGCTGGGCACCGTGGAGGCCACGCCAGATCGAGCGACGATCACCGTCGGATCCCAGATCACCCGTCCGACCGCCAATGACGCCCAGGACCGCGCCAGCAGGACGATGACCCAGATCCTCAATCAGATCACGGCCGTCGGGATTCCGCGCGATCGCATCCGCACGATCGAGATCAATCTCTATCCGCAGCGGCGTGATTCGGGCGAGATCTCAGGCTACCAAGCCGTTCAGCGCGTGATGGTCACCCTCGACGATCTCGCTCTGGTGGGCCGCGTCCTCGATGCCGCGGTCACCGGGGGAGCCAACATGCTCGACGGTGTGACGTTCACGCTCCGCGATCCCGCGGCGTCCCGCACTCGGGCGCTCGCCGCAGCGATCCAGGACGCCCGGTCGGCGGCGAACGCGCTGGCGACGGCGGCCGGCCTCGCGGCACCGAGGCTGATCCGGATCGAGGAAGCCGGCGGTGGGGTGCCGCCTCGGGCGGCGGGAATCGCGGCGCCCAGCATGGCGGCGACTCCGGTGCTTCCCGGAACGCTGACCGTCAGCGAGCAGATCCGCGCGATCTTCGCGTTCTGAGCGCGGCTGCGTTCTGGCGCGGCGAGGTTACTTGAATTCGGGAGCGAACTCGGTCTCGGGTTTCGCCCCAGGCTTCCCCCGGACCGTGGCCAGGACCTTGCCGTCCCTCACCACCTGAACGACGATCTGCTTGAAGGTCACCAGCCCGAGGACCCGTTCTACCGCCTGGCTGCCTTCCCGGGAGACCAGCTCGCGGTTCTGGGCAGGGGTCTTCGACTTGTCGGAGACGACGTCTTTGACCTTGATCGTGAGCGTTCCGCTGCGGTCCAGCGTGGACGCCTGAACCGTCCCATGGCCGACGAAACCCTCCACGAGGCTCTTCGCGATGTCTTCGGGCCGCAGCAGCGGGCCGGACACCCGCGCCTGGTAGGCATGGTCCCACGCGAACAGCCCCGCGCCTGCCACCACCACGGCGGCGATGTAGAT
>WNGI01000929.1_pt1 | contig 23776 bp, 26 predicted proteins | sample 5400621 | NCBI WGS metagenome assembly WNGI01 (sample SAMN13153374, study PRJNA577476) | soil metagenome | isolation source: 20 cm soil or saprolite under Garry oak tree replicate 1 | place: USA:California | collected 2016-06-15 | reverse complement strand
TCACCACCGCCTGAACCGGCTCGGCATCACGCTCGCCGAGGGCAACGACGACGCGGCGTGGCAGCGGTTCCTCCAGCTCGCCGACACCAAGAAGGAAGTCACCGACGAGGACCTGCGCAAGATCGCCGCGATGTCGGAGACCAACGGGCACGAGGGCAACGGCCATCCGCCGGTCACTGACCAATTGCACGATCACAACCACGTCGCCGACACGCTCCGCCATTTGATCTTCGGGTGAAAGTCGCCTACCAGGGCGAGCCTGGCGCGTATTCGGACGAGGCCGTCTCGGCGGTCTTTCCCGACGCCCAGGGGCTCGGTTTTCCAACCTTCCGCCTCACCTTCGACGCCCTCGCGATGGGCGCCGTTGACGCCGCCGTGCTGCCGGTCGAGAACAGCAGTGCGGGCATCGTCCAGGAGGTGTCCGACCTGCTGTGGGAGCTGCCGGGGCTGCGCGTGGTGCGAGAGCATGTGCAGCCGGTTCGGCACTGCCTGCTCGGGTGGCCGGGTCCAGTGGAGCGCGCGCTGTCGCATCCGCAGGCGCTGGCGCAGTGCGACCGCTACCTGCACTCCCGTCAGATCCGCTCCGTCGCGTTTCATGACACGGCGGGCGCCGCGCGAGCGGTGGCCGAGCAGCGGCAGCCCGGCACGGCCGCGATCGCCAGCAAGGCCGCGGCCGCGCGCTACGGGTTGTACGTGCTGGCGGAGTCGATCCAGGACGACAGCGAGAACCGGACGCGTTTCGTCGTGGTCGAAAAGGGCGAACCGGTGCGCCCGCGCGACGCCGGCACCGGGTGGAAGGGATCGATCGCGTTTGTCACCGCCCACCGGCCGGGCAGCCTGGCCCACGCGTTGGACTGCTTCGGGCAGCGGGGCGTCAACCTGACGAGGCTGGACAGCCGGCCGATGATGGGCCGGCCGTTCGAGTACAGGTTCTACCTCGACTTCTCGATCAACGGCGAAGCGTCGTCCGCCGCCGCCGCCGAGGCCGCCCTGAGCGACCTGGAAGAGGCGAGCGCGGAGATCAAGCTGTTCGGGACCTATCCGGCGGCTTAGCCAAGCGGCGGCTTAGCCAAGCGCTCGCCCCCACCCGCCGGCTTCGCCGGCGACCTCCCCACACGGTGGGGAGGTGAAATCAAACAGGTCGCGGTGGGAAGCACTCGAACCGCGACCTGCACCTGCCAGTTTAAGTTAACAACGTTAAGCGTGTAAGTCATTTGTTGCGACTGTAACGTTCCGAACTCTGAAACGAAAATTTCAAAATCGCCCTCACTCCGGGCTGAAGGTTTTCATATAAAGTGACCCTTTGTGGCCAGCGGGCGCACTGACGCAGCAGTTGCGACAGATGCTCGCCCCAAGAGACGTCGCCTCCCGGGCGTCAACATCCGACCCGGCGCGGTCAAGCAGGCCCGCGTCGAGTCAGGCCTCAGCCTGGCCCAGCTGGGCAAGGGGCATGTCACCGCGCCGGCGATCTACCTGATCGAGACCGGACGCACCAGGCCGTCGCTGCCCACGCTCGAACACATCGCCCGCCGCACGGGCAAGCCGGTCGAGTTCTTCCTCGCCGAGCCCACGGCCGCTGCGGACGAGGCGCAGGGAAAGCTGATCGCGCTCGAGGCCATGGTCGCCGACGGCCGCAACCACGAAGCCGTCGCGCTCGGCCTCGCCCTGCTCGACCGCGCGTTCTCCGCGTCTCGCCTCGGCCGGATCCGCTTCTTGCTGGGCCAGGCCTACCTGGGTTCGGCCCAGCCGGACCACGCGGCCACCCTGCTCGCCGAGGCCCGTGCCCACTTCGAGGCCGTGAACGATGGCGTGATGCTGGCCGAGTGCATCGGCGCCCAGGCCGCGCTCGCGAACATGACGCAATCCAAAGACGCGGTCGCGCTGGCCGAGCTGGCGCTGAGCGTCTGCCGCCGCCTGAAACCGGTGCCCGCGCCGACCGAGGCTCGGCTGCTGGGCATCCTCGCCGGCGCCCACGTCGCCAACCGTGAGTGGGATCGCGCGGTCGCCGCGTACGAAGCGGCGATCGAGGCCGGCGGTTCGGTGTTCGACCTGCGCCGGGTTGCGCGCATGTACAGCGCGCTCGGCACCGCGTACCAGGAGGTTGGGGAGGGGGAGACCGCCGCCAGGTACGCGATGCGCTCGGTCGTGGTGCTCGAGGTGCTGCGCGACCGGGTCGCGCTGGCTCGCTCGGAGAACAACCTGGGCCTGGTCCTGATGGCCCGCGGGGACCTGGACGCCGCCCGCCGCCACCTCGACCGCTCGCTCGAGCTTTGCGACGAGGCCGATCTCGAATCCGGCCGCAGCCAGGTCCTGCTGAGCCTTTGCGAGCTCTCGATGCAGGAAGGCAAGGTCGATCAGGCGCACAAATTGGCCCAGGAGGCGCTGGCGCTGGCGGCGAGGCTGGAGGAGGGAGCCAGCATCGCCGAGGCCCACGTGTGGCTGGGCCGGATCGCCGACCGCCGCGGCGCCCACGACGAAGTCGACCGGGCGTTCGACGACGCCATCAGCGGATTCGAGGCGATGGGCATGCGCGAAAGGTTGCTCCAGTGCCACGGCCTGTACGCCGAGATCCTCGAGCGCCGCGGCGAGCTCGCCAAAGCGTACGTGCACATGAAGGAGGCCCTTCAGGCGAGCCGTCCGGGGCTGCTTCGCCGAGAAGAAAGACAGCAGCGCCTCAGCTCCGCCTAGGGCCGGGCAACCTCTGATAACGTAGGTTTCGCCGCTCGAGCGGCAAACTATGCACGCGTAGGGGAGGTTGGTCTCAGCTGGCGAAAGCCGTTCGCAACTCCAAGTTCTCCCTGACCGCCGAAGCCATCATCGCCGACTATCGACTCGCGTACAGCAGCCGTCGCGCGAGCGTCATCGGTCGAGCCGAGGTCCTTCGCGGCAACGCGACCTTTGGCATCTTCGGCGACGGCAAGGAGGTCGCGCAGATCGCCATGGCCAAGGCGTTCCGGCCGGGCGACTGGCGGGCGGGCTACTACCGCGATCAGACGTTCATGTGGGCAACCCGGATGTCGAACGTCCGCGAGTTCTTCGCCCAGCTCTACGGCAACGCGAACCTGGAGTCGGAGCCGGCGTCGGGTGGCCGGCAGATGGGCAACCACTTCGCGACGCGATTGCTGGACGAGGACGGGGGCTTTGGCCGCGCCGTTGACACCGCCAACTCGAGCGCCGATGTCTCCAACGTCGCCGGCTGGATGCCCCGGCTGGTCGGGCTGGCCTACGCATCGAAGCTGTATCGCCAGAACCCGCAGCTGAAGAGCATCCAGGACGGTTTCTCCGTCAACGGCAACGAAGTCGCCTTCGGCACCATCGGCGACGCGGCGACGAGCGAGGGCCTGTTCTGGGAGGCGATCAACGCCGCCGGCGTGCTGCAGGTGCCGATGGCGATGTCGGTGTGGGATGACGGTTACGGCATCTCGGTCCCGATCACGCAGGAGACGACGAAAGCCTCGATCTCCGACGTGCTGCGCGGCTTCACGCCCGACGATCGGCCTGGGATAGACGTCCACGTCGTCCGCGGCTGGGACTACGTCGCGTTGGTGGAGACATATTCACGCGCGATCGAGAAGGTGCGCCGGGAGCACAAGCCGGCGCTGATCCATGTCACCGAGATGACGCAGCCGCAGGGCCACTCGACCAGCGGCAGCCACGAGCGGTACAAGACGAAGGAACGGCTTCGGTTCGAGAGCGAGTACGACTGCGTGGCGCGCATGCGCGACTGGATCATCGAGTTCGGCGTCGCGAGCGAGTCCCAGCTCGAAGGCTGGGAGGCGGCTGACAAGGAGGCGGTCGAGGCTGCGCGCGACCTCGCCTGGGAGGCGTTCCAGGCGCCCATCCGCGGCGAGCGCGATCGAGCGGTGGCGATCCTCAAGCGGATCGACATGCCGGAGGTGGCGGAGATCACAAATGAGCTGGATGAAGCCCACAAGGTGACGCGCGCGCTCGTCGTGTCGAATGCAACGCGCGCGCTGCATCAGCTGCGCGGCATCGAGTCGCCGGCGCGGGCCGAGCTGGCGAAATTCGTCGAGGAGTACCGGCACGAGAACGACGAGCGCTACAACTCGTTCCTCTACAGCCGGTCGCCGGAGTCACCGCTCCACGTGCCGGTCGTGCCGGCCGTCTACTCAGAGAAGTCATCCACCGTCGACGGCAGGATGGTGCTGCTCCGCAACTTCGACGCCAACTTCGCGCGCGACCCGCGGATCTTCGTCGTCGGCGAGGACGTGGGCCGCCTCGGCGACGTCAACCTCGTCTTCGAGGGTCTGCAGGCCAAGTACGGCGAGCTGAGGCTGACCGACACGGGAATTCGGGAGGCGACGATCCTGGGCCAGGCGATCGGCGCGGCCATGCGCGGCTTGCGGCCGATATGCGACATCCAGTACCTGGACTATTTCCTCTATGCGCTCGAGGTCGCATCCGACGACCTGGCGACGCTGCACTGGAGGACAGTCGGCGGACAGAAAGCCCCGGTCGTGATCCGGACCAAGGGCCACCGGCTGGTCGGCATCTGGCACTCGGGTTCGCCGATGTCGGTGCTTGTCAACGCGCTGCGCGGCATCTACATCGCGGTGCCTCGCAACATGACGCAGGCCGCGGGCTTCTACAACACGCTGTTCCAGGGCGACAACCCCGGCATCGTGATCGAGGTCCTCAACGGCTACCGGCTGAAGGAGCGGGTGCCTGACAACATCGGGGCGTTCACCGTCCCGCTTGGCGTCCCCGAGGTTCTGCGCGAGGGCACGGACGCGACCCTGGTCACGTACGGCGCATGCTGCGCGATCGCGCTCGACGCCGCTGAGACCCTCCAGGGTTTGGGCGTGTCGTGCGAGGTCATCGACGTGCAGACGCTGAACCCGTTCGACGTCGACCACCTGCTGGTGCGGTCTGTCGAGAAAACGCACGCGTTGATCTGCGTCGACGAGGACGTCCCGGGCGGGGGGTCGGCGTTCATGCTGCAGCAGATCCTGGAGGTCCAGCAGGGGTGGTGGCACCTGGACGCCGCGCCGCGGACGCTGGCGGCGACGCCCAACCGTCCGGCTTACGGGCCCGACGGGGACTACTTTTCGAAGCCGAATCGAGAAAGCATCGTGGCGACGGTGTACGACGTCGTGCGCGAGCGCCAACCGTGGAGGTTCCCGCCGCTCGACTCGTGACCCCCCTCTCCCAAAATCGGCATTCGTCAGGCGGGCCCTCCCTTCTAATTGGCTTCCCTCCCCCAAAGCCTGCGCACCGAATCCGAGTTGAACTTAATTTGAGGCGAGAGGGGCGTTAACCCAGCGTTAAAGGGCGTTGGCTTTTCAATTTGTCCGCTGGTAACCTTTACTCATGGCGGAAAAAGTAAAGCGACGGCGTGGGACCACGCGAGTCTCCAGAAAGAACCAGATAACGTTGCCCGTTTCCGCCTTGAAGGCTGCTCGCGTGTCGCAAGGCGATGAGCTGCGGGTGCGAGCCAATGGTGAGGGCCGCATTCTTCTCGAGCGGTCCGTCGACCCGCTGGACGAATTCGTCGGGGCCGTCCCAGGGCTGTCCGCCGCCACCCAGCTCGACAAGCTGCGAGACGAGTGGGGCCGGTAGTCGTCGACGCGAGTGTGGTCCTTGGGGTTCTCGACCCCCGGGACGCCCATCACGCTTCCGCTGTTCGGTCGCTGAGGGCGGCACGGGGCAAGGGAAGTGCAATCTTGCTGCCGGCGAGCGCGTTTGCCGAAGTCCTGGTCGGTGCCAGCCGGCTTGGGCCGCAGGCGATGGCGCGGACCGAGGCGTTTGTTGACTCGATAGTCGATCAGGTTTCTCCAATCGACCGTACGGTGGCAAAGGTTGCCGCTGCCTTACGTGCCGCTCACAAGTCGATCAGGCTTCCGGACGCGCTGGTGATCGCGGTGGGGCGGAGCGTTGGCGCAAGCGCGATCTTGACTGCGGACACGCGTTGGCGCGGCGCCGACAGACGGGTGCGGGTCCTGCGTTAGAAGCCGCCTAAGTGAGGTCGCCTGGTAGGTACTCCATCACCGCCAGGGCGGGTGCGAGGCTCAGGAGCGCGAGGCCTTCCAGCAAGTAGCCGAACCACCCGGCTGCCGGCGCGGCCTCGGTCAGCGGCGGAATCATCCGCTTCGGGCCCCAGACCTCCCGCAATGGGGCCCTTGGTTGGAGCCCCGCCAGCGCGCGGGCTTTGGCGGCCCCGGCATCGAGGCCGCCCAGCTCATCCACGAGCTTGTGCTCCAGGGCCTGGCGTCCCGTCCAGACCTTGCCCTGGGCGATCGGATGCACCTCGTCGCGCGTCATCTTCCGCGCGCCGGCGACGACCTCGAGGAACTCGCCGTAGAGATGGTCGATCTCCTTCCTGAGAAGCTCCCTCTCAGCATCCGAGTAGGGCTGCTCGTCACCCTCCATCGTCGCGTGCTCACCAAACGCGATCGTCTCGCGGTTGAACAAGAGCTTGGGCCAGAGTCCGCCGGTGATGATCTTTCCGCCCAGCACGCCGATCGATCCCGTCAGCGTGCCGGGTCGGGCGACGATCCAGGACGCGGGCGTCGCCACCCAATAACCGCCTGACCCGGCAACGGGGCCCATGACCACGACCACCGGCTTGCGTTTGGCGATCACGTTCAAGGCCAGGCGCATCGCCTCCGACGCAGTCGACGATCCGCCCCGGGAGTTGACGTAGAGAACGACCGCCGCGGCTCGTTTGTCGGCCGCAACCTGTCGGGCCAGGGGCACCACGCTCAGGTCACCGGCCCGGTCCTCGCCGACCAGCGGAACATCAATCGGAGGCTTGACCGGAAGCCGGCCCGAGCGGCCGTCGATGATCGTGCCTTCGATCCGCATCAGCGCGACGTATTTGCCCCGCCTCAGAGATGGTGCCCGCCTCCGCATCTTGCGGCTGGCCTGCTCCCAGGTGCCGATTCGGCCGCCGAGCCCTGAAGGGAGGTCTTCCTCGGGGATCACCAGGTCGACCGCGCGTGAGTCGACCACCACATCGTCGCCATACGGCGAGCCGTCGATCAGCCGCTTCGCGCCGGCCGCATCCAGCGACCTGGACTCGGCGATCGCGCTCACCAGCTCCTCGTACTGCGATTCGAGGAGCCAGGTCAGCTGCTCGCGCAGCTCGGGGGACATCTTCGATTTGGTCAGCGGGTCGGCCGCCGACTTATAAGGCGAAACCTGAATGAAATCCGCGCGGATGCCGAAACGTGCTAGCCCATCGGCGAGAAACATCGCCGACGTCGCAAAGCCGAGCGGGCGGATCATGCCGGTTGGCATCAGCAGGATCTCGTCACAGGCACAGGCGAGGTAGTACGCGCCGGTGTTGTAGAAGGGCGCCCACGCCACCACTCGCTTGCCGGACTTCCGCAGCTTGGCGACAAGCTCGCGAAGGTCTTGCAGGGTGGCCATCGGCATGCCGACCGGCCGCAGGTGCAGGACCACGCCTTTGACGCGCGAATCGCGGGCGATCGCATCGAAGCGCTCGCCCAGCTCCTTGACGCTCAACCGAGGCCTGCCCGCGAATCGTTGCCAGAACGGGCGTGGCGGATCTGGCAGTGCGGGCAGGTTCTCCTCGAGGACGAAGACGACGAACTCAGGCGGCCTGCCGATCGAGCGCCGGACGCTCGAAACAAGCCACCACAGGTAGCGGAACGGATAGACGATCACCCTCGCCCTCTCTCGGGCGAAGTCTAGTGGCTGCTAAACGACCTTTGAAATTTCGAGGTGCTCGTCGAGGTCCCCGTTCAGCCGCGACGCCCCGTATTCACGTCCCACATGGTGGTGATAGGGGACACCGGTGAAGAGGTGGTGCGACCTGGTCGGGATGTCCGCACCCTCAGCCCACTCCTTGCGCTGCAGAGCCATGTAACCCTCTTCCTTGTCGTGCTGGAGGTCGTTGAGCAGGGTCGACATGCCGTGGCCGGCGGCGTGCTGAAGGGCGAGGGTGATGAAGATGAAGCCCACGCCGAGCAGCCCCAACTCCTCCCACGTGATGGGGTCCTTCTCGTTGAACCACTTGAAGGATGACGAGTAGTTGAAGGCGAAACGCGCCTTCGGGAATCGCTTGCGAATCTCGGTGCAGAACGTTTCTGTCGGCCCTCGCTCCGCGGTCGGAAACTCGCACCAGAGCAGGTCGGGGACCCCGCTGTCGAGGTAGCGCAGGCCGCGGTCGATGGCGAGCTCGAGGCCGCGCTTGGATTCAGGGGCCTCGCTGGCGGAGACGCCATCGGTGCGCGCGATGATGATGAAATCCTGGTGGCCGAGGTCGTCGGCAGCGTTGCGCATCATCTTCAGCTTGCCGACGAACTCGTCGGCCGAGATCAGCGCCTTGCCCGCGATGTGACCGCAGCGCTTGGGCATCACCTGGTCCTCGAGGTGCGCCGCAGCGACGCCGGCGTTGGTGTACAGCTCGACCGTGCGCTGGACGTTGAAGAGGTTTCCGTACCCGGCGTCCATGTCGACGACAACGGGCGGAATCTCGAGATGGATGGGCGCCGCCTTCTTCTCTGGATCGCCCATCGCCATCGTGAGCTGGAACTTGCGGAGCGCGCTCACGGTTCGGCGGGCGCCGTCCGCGATCTCGACGGACGAATAAAGGTCCATGTCAGTCGTGCCGAGGTGGCCGATCGCAAAGGAGTAGCCGCTGAAGTACACGGCATCGAATCCGTGGTACATGACCAGCTGCGCGCCCATGGGGTCGTACACGCCAGGGGCGAAAACGTATGGCTTTTCCGCGAGCAGCCGGCGCAGCCGCTTGCTCGGTGATTCGTTGCGCGAAGCCGGGACCTTGTAGCCCTCCGGCAGGAGGGGCGTGGAGACGAGTTCCATCTGGACCTCCTTCAGCTCAGCCTGGATTCCTAACGCCGAGAGCCGGAATGACTACTCGTTGTCGTGATCGCAGTTGCAGGGCTCGGGGCACTCGCACTCGTGGTCCGAGAGCTCGAGCTCGGTCTCTGACGATCGGTTTTCGCTATCCATGCGACCAAACCTAGCAAGGAGTTAGCTATAAGTCCAATTGATTGATGTGATGAGTCCCATCGAAAAATCCAATCGTTGGTTCGGGCGCCCTGGTGCGTTTTAGCTGGCTGTTCAGGAGCGCTTTTCGAGCAGCGCCAGGAAGGCGGCCACGATGCCTTCGGGCTCGCCCGCATCCCGACGCCTGTAGGCCACAATCGTGTTCTGCATCGTGGGCGCGTCCTTCATCTTGATGGCGCACAGCGTGCCGCCCGCCACCTCGCGCGCAACCGCGGTGCCCGGCAGCAGGGCCACGCCCAGTCCGCGCTCGACCATCTTCTTGGCCGCCTCGATCGAGTCGAGCTCCATCAGCCCACGCAGGCTGACGCCGGCGGAAAGGAAAGCGCCCTGCGTGATCTCGTAGTAGCTCGACGTGCGGTCGAACATGATCAGCTTCTGGCTGGCGACCTCGGCCATCGCGACCGATGACCGTTTCGTGAACGGATGCTCGGGCGCGCAGACCAGGACCAGGTCCTCGGTATGAAACGGCCGGAGCTCTATCTCCGGGTGCCGGATGGCGCGGCCGAGGCCGATCTGGACCTCGTCCTGCAGGACGAGGTCGACGACGTCCTCGGAATGGCCGGTCCGCACCGACACCTCGACCCGGGGATGCGCGGCCACGAATTTCTCGAGCAGCTCGGGCAGGACGTAGGTGCTCACCGCCGGGGCGGCGGCAATCATCAGGTGGCCGGCGGAAGCGCTCATCACCTGCTCCAGGGCGTCGCGACCGTCGACCAGCGCCCGCAGCGCGCGTTCGGCAAACGGGATCCAGGCCCGACCGGCGTCGGTGAGCCGCATGCCATGCGGAGTGCGCAGGAAGAGAGGGGTGCCGAGCTCCCGTTCCAGGCCCTGCAGGCGCGCGGTCAGGGTCGGCTGGGTGATGAAGAGGGATTCGGCGGCCCGGCTGACGCTGCCCCGCCGGGCGACCTCGAGGAAGCCCTCGACCTGCACCAGCTGGATCCCGCTCGGCTTTGCGTTACGTGATTCGTCTATCGCCACGGCCGGAAGCTACAAATTCTATCTATAGCGCGGCCCCTCCGGCGGCTTCGTCGCCCACTCCCCATGAATGGGGAGGACAGGCCCCGGCCTAGCTTCGGTTCCTTTGCAGGATCACCCTGGCCGCCACGATCGCGAGGATCCAGACCGGGCCCATGGTGATGACAAAAGGCCGGATGGTATCGCTGGCGGAGTGGGAGTTGCGGTCGAAGGCCTCGAAGACGAGGACGGTGCCGTACAGGAGCACGACCAGGGCAACACCTACGCCCGCGAGCGATTTCCAGTTCATCGACAGGGGAATGGTAGATCGCCTGCTCCGATTGTCCTAGGCATGGCTGCTTTCTTCGGTTTCCACATGCCCACCTTCACTTTTCGCGGCGTCTCCAACGACCGGCTGTTCGATCGGGTGGTCGAGAACGCAAAGGCGGCCGAGCGGGCCGGCTTCGATCTCGTGACCGTGATGGACCACCTCTATCAGATCCGCGGGATCGGTCCCGAGACGGAGCCGATGATGGAGGCTTACACGACGCTCAGCGCTCTCGCGACCCAGACCTCGCGCGTCAAGCTGGGCACGCTTGTAACCGGCGTCACCTACCGCAATCCCGCGCTGCTGGCCAAGATGGTGACGACCCTCGACGTCATCTCCAAGGGCCGCGCCATCCTCGGCATCGGCGCCGCCTGGAACGAAGACGAGCACCGGGGCTACGGCTTCGAGTTTCCGCCGATCGCCCGGCGCATGGACAGGCTGGATGAAGCGCTGACCATCGCCAGGCTCATGTTCACGGAGGAGCGGCCGTCGTTCGAAGGCAAGTACTACCGGATCGATCGCGCGCTCAACGTGCCGCGGCCGATCCAGCCTGGCGGCCCCAAGATCCTGGTCGGAGGGGGCGGCGAGCGGCGGACGCTGCGGCTTCTCGCCCAGCACGGCGATATCGGTCACTGGTTTGGTGGCAACCTCGAGGATCTCAAGCGCAAAAAGCAGGTCTTCGAACAGCACTGCGAGGCGGTCAATCGGGACCCGTCTGAGGTCCTGCTGACCGTCGGCCTGACCCTCGTCCTGGCGGAAAACGAGAAGGACGCCCGGGCCCTCATGGAAGGGCTCAGCCCGGAGCGGCGCGCCATGGCGCAAACGGCGACCGTGGCGGAGGCCGCGGAGGTGATCGGCAAGTACCTGGACGCCGGATTTGGAGGCTTCACGTTCAACAACAACGTGCTCCAGACACCGGAGTCGATGGGCCTTGCGGGCGAGGTGATCAAGGCCGTGCGCGGGAGCGGCGTCCCGGCTTAGCTCTTGTAGGAGAGCTCGCCCGCTCTCACCGCGACCTTGAGGTGATTCTCCGGCGGCGCGAGCGGGCATGCCCAGCGCGGGCTGTACGCGCACGAGGCGTTGTAGGCGAAGTTGAAATCGATGACGACGTCGGGCGATCCCGCTTCGATCTCGAGCACCAGGCCGTCGGTGTCCTTGGCGGTGTCGAAGAGATAGCGCCCGCCGCCGTACGTTTCGCGTCCTGACGTGAGGTCGCGAAACGGCACGAACAGGCCGCCCGCGTACTGGACCAGGCTGAGCATGGTCAGCTCGCAGTCCTGATCGCCGAGCTGGAATGCCAGCTTGCCGGCCCGCCGGTATCTGACAGCTCCGTCTTCGCCGCCGGTGTCGATCACGAGCTCGCTTCCATCGCCAGCTTCGACGCGGGCCGTGACCCTATACGCGGGGTCGGGATCGAAGTAGCGCAGGCCCTGGAACGAGGCTCGTTCGTCGGGTTCGATCGGTGATTGGGGATGCGTCCGAAACAGGGCGTTGCGAGCTTCGCGAAATCGAGCCAGGGTGCCCGGGCCGGAGATGCGATAGAGATCGCCGACGCGGCGCCGCCAATCGACCAGGTCGAGGTACGCCTGGGGGTCAGTGTCCGTCAACGGCCTGTTCAGTCGGCGTCAGCTTGTAGTTCGCCTGCGGCGGCAGGCCGGACAGGGCCTGGTGAACATCGTCGTCGGTGGCATCGGTGACGACGAGCGTGTAGCGCCGCGAGTGCGGCCCCAGCACCTCGGCCGCGGGCGCGGTTTCCGTGCTCGAGGTCGCGGCCACGATGACCACCGGCGCGGGCTTGGCCACCGCGGGCTTGGGTGGGCGCGCCGCCGCGTCCGCCTGCAGCACGCGCCAGTGATAGACGCCGACGGCTGCCGCCACCACGATCACGGCGAAGTAGTGGCCGAAGTCGAGGTTCGACGTCTCGCTCAGAGTTGGATGGGCTGCGAAGAGCTGCTGGAGAAGGGCGTTGACCATGCCCACGCCGCCGCCGAGCACAGCCAGGACGCTGCCCAGGAGGGCGGCCCAAACGTAGAGCTTGCGGCTCAGCGACTGGCGGTCGGCGGCCCAGGGCGCGTGGCGCCAGTGCGCCACCCACACCGCGCCGCCGACGACCAGCAGGGTGATCGAAAGGCTGACCGGGTCCTTCCAGTCGGCGGCGTTGACGCCGATGATCGGCGCTTCGATCAGTCCGGCGAGCGTCCACAACAGAAGCCCGGCGCCGTAAGCCCAGGCCGCCAGCGAGATGAGCGCGGCGAGGTTTGTATACAGGCGCCGGATCCCGGCCTGGCGGTCGGCTTCCTGCGTCGCGGCGTCACGCGCCAGGCGGCGCCGGACCAGGAACCACGCCACTCCGTAGACGAGGAGCTGCGAACCGGGGCCGGCGACGGCGACCAGCACGTTGGCGTCGGCTCCGCCGGGGTTGCTGACGCCGAGCAGGCGGGCGAGCGCGTAGTACAGGATCTGGCTTGCCCCGAAGAGGGCGATCGCGATGCTGACCGCGACGGCGATGAAGCCCTCGAGCGCGCGCAGGGTCGAGTGCCGGTCCTCGGCGGTGTGATGGAGCGCGATCGCGCGAGCGTGCGCACCCCACAGGAGGGCGCCCGCAAGCGCCGCGCCCGCGGATTGTGAGAGGTAGAGGTAGTTCGGGCTCGAGCCGAGCACGATCCTGGTCCAGCCGAGGCTGAGCACCGACGCGGCGCCGGCGAGCATCGTCAAAAGGCCGACCAGGAGCGCGATGTACATGTACCAGCGCCGGAGGGTGGAGGATGTGCCCTCCTCGCCAATCGCCGCCCGATCGCGGTGGGCGATCGTGAAATGAAACGCAAAGACGCCGGCGAAGACAACCGTCGCCCAGCCCAGCTGCGAGGTGACGAGGGCGTTGAAATCGAGGCCGTCGAAGGCCGGCTGCAGCAGCTGGCCGAGGGCGAACGTCAGCGCGTACATCGTGGCCAGCGACGCCACGAGGCAGGTCCAGTAGAGGTAGAGGCGGCGCAGGGCTGATCCGCGCTCGAATGGATCGCGGACCGCCAAGCGCTGGGCGAACCAGAAGTGAACACCCCACACCGGCAGCGCCACCACGGTCATGGCGGTGAAGATCGCGAGCTGGCCCCGGCTGAGAGCGGCGCTCTGATCGTTGAAGGCAAAAAGCAGGATTGTGGCGCCCACCGCAGCGAGGCCTGCGGCGAGGACGACCAGGGCCGCCGCGCTCACCAGGTACAGGTAGAGGCGCCTCAAAATCACAGCCGAAACCGTACTACCATGCGCGGGTGATCTCTCAAGAACTGCTCGAAATCCTGGCCTGCCCGAAATGCCACACGAAGGTGGAGCTCAAGGAGCCCGACAAGCTGCGCTGTCCTCACTGCAAGGTGCTCTACCCGATCATCGACGGCATCCCGGTGATGCTGATCGAAGAAGGCAAACCCGAGTCAGAGTCGCGCTAGCGGAAGCCAGTTCCAGAAGGGGCTAAGCGGCGCACTCGTAGTGGCTGGTGTCCCTGGGGGTGGGGTTGGCTTCGGCGTCGCGGATGTCCGGCGCGATCTCATCGTCGGTGAGGGCGTAGGCCTGGTTGGGATCGCTGGCCGAGGTCGCGAAGACCATGCCCAGGACATGTCCCTGCATGTCGATCAAGGGCCCTCCCGAGTTGCCCGGATGGACGCTTGCCTGGAGGACGAAGATCTGTCGCGTGACCAGGTTCTGGTTGTAGATGTCGCGGCCCTGCGCCGCGACCGAGCCGTCGACGACCGCGGCCACGACCTTCTCGCTCAGGCCGCCCGGATAGCCGATCACCGCCCCCTCCGTGCCGCGTCGGGCGGAGCCGAAGGTGAGCCCGGCTACTGAGTAACCGGGCACGTACAGGACCGCGACGTCGCGCTCGGGATCGAACAACACCACGGTCGCGCGCATTGTCGATCCGTCGGGTTTCTGGATCGTGTGCGACGAGGTCCCTGACACCACATGCGCATTGGTCACGACGTAACCGCCGCCCACCGGAAAGCCGCTGCCGGTGACGATACCGCCGCACCCCAGGCTCGCCACCTTGACCACGCTTTGCGCCGCGTGGTTGACGCCTGGCGTGTCGACCGATGCGGGGACAGGCAAGGCGCCGGGGAGGGTGGGTTCCAGGCCCGCGAAAACCGGCGGAAACTGGACGCCGGCGAGGACCTGCTGCACGCTCGCGAGAAACGGCGGCGGGCGGGGAGCGATCGTGTCCAGGCCCCGCAGCAGCACCGAGCGCTGGATCTGCTGCGCGATCTCCACGCTGGGGCCACGCGAGAAGCTCAAACCCAGGAACCAGCACATCAGGAGCACCGCGAAAGCCGAGAGCGCGGCGCCGGCGACCGAGTCGGTCGAGGTGTGGATGCCGGTGCGGAGGATCTTGCGGCGGATGGGTTCGCCGACCGCAAAGCCGATGCTCGAGCCGAGGCTGCCGCCGATCACGAGCACGAGCACAGCGCCCAGCGGCCTGGCGCTCGCGTTGTTGATCTGGAGGTAATCGAGCACGTACCTGGCCGACGCCGCGCCGAGCATCACGCCGACGAGCAGGCCGACGTACTGGGCGATGGACAGCCAGAATCCGCGCCGGTATCCGTTCGCGAGCCCGACGAGGGCGGCGATGAGGATCAGGAGATCGATGAGATTGACCAACGGGCTCAACCTAGTAACACCCTAACGGCCACGAGCGCCCGAACCTCGCGGCTTGGCGATAATTGGAGTCGTGGTCTACCTCGCCGGTGAATGGGTGCCCGCCTGGCTCTGGATGAGCATGACGTTCCTCGTCGCGACCCTGGGCGTGGCCGGCCTGGGCTGGTGGGTGCTTCGTGGCGACGCCCGCAACCGCGCCGCCGAAGAGACGCTCGAGTCCGAGGCGGCCGAGCACCACTAACCGGTCGGCCCCATCCCCCGGCTGCGCCGGGTACTTCCCCATGAATGGGGGCCCCATCCCCCGGCTGCGCCGGGTACTTCCCCATAAATGGGGAAGAGGCAAGTTACGCCGGCGTTAGTACGGGCTCGTGTTCGACCAGCTCGCCCGACTCGCGCAGATCGCGCACGGGCATGAAGCTGCGGACGGGCGGCACGCGCTCGAAGTTGTAAGGCGGCGGCGGTGAGGTGGTCGCCCACTCCAGGGTGTTGGCCTGCCAGGGATCGTTGCCGGCGATCTCGCCGTGGTTCCAGCTGTGGATCACGTTGATGAGGAACAGCAGGATCGAGAACGCAATCAAGAAGGACGAGATCGTGATGATCATGTTGGTGGTCGCCCATGCCGGGTTGGCGTAGGTCCAGATTCGGCGCGGCATGCCCTCGAGCCCGAGCGTGTGCATGATCAGGAAGGTGCCGTTGAAGCCGACGAACACCGTCCAGAAGTTCCATTCGCCGAGGGTTCTGTTGAGCAAGCGGCCGGTGATCTTCGGGAACCAGTAGTAGATGCCGGCCAGGATTCCGAACACGCTTCCCCCGAACAGGACGTAGTGCAGGTGAGCCACCACGTAGTAGGACTGGTGCAGCTGCGTGTCGACCGGGACCGAGGCGAGATAGATGCCCGTGATGCCGCCGATCAGGAACGTGGCCAGGAATCCGAACACGAACTTCATCGGGACCGTGAACTCGACCGACCCCCACCAGGCCGTCGCGATCCAGTTGAAGAACTTGATGCCGGTCGGCACCGCGATCAGCATGGTCATCAACATGAAGAAGCCTTCGACGTAGGTGTTCATGCCGACCGTGAACATGTGGTGCGCCCATACCGTCATCGACAGGAACACGATGCCGAACATCGCCGCCACCATCGACATGTAGCCGAAGATCGGCTTGCGCGCGAAGACCGGGACGATCTCGGAGATCATGCCGAACGCCGGCAGGATCATCACGTAGACCTCAGGGTGGCCAAAGAACCAGAAGAGGTGCTGGTACAGCACCGGCCGCCCCGCCGTGGTGAAGAACTGCGTGCCGAGCTGGCGATCGAACTCGAGCAGGATCATCGCCGCGGCCAGCGGAGCGCCGACGATGAGCAGCAGGATCGAGGTCGAGATCTGCGCCCATACGAACAGCGGCAGGCGCGAGAACCTCATGCCGGGGGCGCGCAGGGCCACGATCGTGGTCAGGAAGTTGGTCGAGGCCATGATCCCGCTGATCGCCCAGACGATGATGCTCATCGCCCAGAAGTCGACGCCCAGGCTGTGGCCCTGGAAGGCCTTCTCCGTCAACGGTGCGTAACCGGTCCAGCCCGCATTCAGCGAGCCGCCGGTGAGGAAGCCGCAGTAGTAAAGGATGATCGAGACCGGGATCAGCCAGAACCCCAGCAGGTTGACGCGCGGGAAGGCCATGTCTCGGGCGCCGATCATGATCGGGACCATGTAGTTGGCGATGCCGGTGACGAAGATGGTGACGAAGAAGAAGATCATCGTCACGCCGTGGGCCGAGATGATCTGGTTGTAGGTCTCCTGGTCGACGATGTGTAGGTTCGGCTGCGACAGCTGCAGCCGGATGATCAGGGCGAAGATGCCGCCGATGACGAAGCTGATCATCGACGTGACCATGTACATGATCCCGATCAGCTTGTGATCGGTCGTCGTCAGCCAGAGGCTGATCGGCTTGAAGAAGGTGTCGTCGTACTGCTTCGGCCGCGGGAGAACAGTGGTGGCCATCCGGTTCCTATCCTACTGACTGGGTGAGGGGGAGGCTGAGGGTGAGGCAGCGGGCGACGTTGATTTCTGCTTGCTGACCCACGTGTCGTAATCCGACTGGTCCATCGCCTGGACGATGATCTGCATCGAGGCGTGGCCGGACCCGCAGAGCTCGGCGCACTCTCCCCGCCACCTGCCGGTCTTGTCGATCTTCAGCCATGAGAAGTTGTCGTACCCGGGGACGGCGTCGGTCTTGCCGGAGATCGCCGGCACCCACCACGAGTGGATCACGTCCGTGCCTCGAAATTGCAGCTTCACAAGGGTGTGGGTCGGGACGACAAACGGTGGCACATCACCGACGAGGGTGCCCTCCTGGTGCACGACCACGCCGTTGCCGTAGTCGTAGTCCCAGCCGAACTGGTGCCCGGTGATGATCACGGTCATCTGCTGGTTGCTGATCGGCTGGAAGTCTTTCTGCAGCTCGGCGAAGCTGTATCCGGCGATGGCCAGCACGATGACCAGCGGGGCGAGCGTCCACGCGATCTCGAGCCCGGTGTGGCCATGGACCTGGGGCACCACGTAGCCGACCGGCTGCCGGGATCGTCTGTAGCGCAGGACGACCCACAGCAGCGCGAGCTCGACCCCGAGGAAGACGACGATCGCTACCACCGAGATGCCGGCGTACGTGTCGTAGATGTCTTTGCCGTTGGGCGACACCGGGTCCGGGAAGATGGGGCTGAGACCGCCGACATCGCAAGAGCTGAGGACGAAGGCGAGCCCAGCCAGGCCCGCGATTGTGATGAGCGCGCGAGCGCAACGAACCACGAGGTGGAAGTATATCGGCGGCTCGATTTGCGCCCGGGCGTGCCGGATCAGCCGACCGGATAGAATCCAGAAGCGATTGTGGCCGTAGCCCGAAAGCCTCGCTACGTCGACGTGTCCAACCCCAGCCTGTCCGTCGAATGTCCGAACTGCGGGCTGCGGACGGCCCGCTTCGTCGACCAATGCCGCAACTGTGGCTACAAGCTATGGCCGTCGAGCGAGATGGCATCGGCCGCGTTCAAGGCCTGGCGTAACGCCGACCCGTCTCGGGCCGCCGCCTCCCGCTTCGACCTGGACGTGCCGCTGCCGCCGCTAGAGATGACAATCGACTACGCGGCCCGCGCGCACGAGCTTGGGATCCACCTGTTCCCCAGCAGCAACTACCCGTTCATCATCTGCGTCGGCGCGCTTTTTCTCGCCCTGGCCGCGATTCCCTTCTCGGGTACTGCTCGCCTCGTGCTTGCGATCATCGGCGGCCTGATCTTTCTGTACGGCGTGGTCGGTTGGGTCCTCGTCGAAGACGTCCGCATGTTCCCGGCCGACAACCCCCAGTCGCACGGTGAGGTGCATCACTGATGGCAGTCGCCACAATTCAGCGCGAGCCGACGCCGCAGTACCCGGCGATCAAGCCCGGGATGATGGGCATGTACATCTTCCTGGCCTCCGAGGTGATGTTCTTCGGCAGCCTGTTCGCGATGTACTTCTACCTGGTCGGGTCGCATCCGACGTGGCCGCCCGTCCCGCCCAGCAGCACGCCTGAGTACTACGTCAGCTGGTGGTGGATTCCCTTCTTCAACACGATCTGGCTGCTCTCGAGCGGTGTGACATGCCATTTCGCGCTCGAAGGATTGGCGCATGACAGGCGGCGGCAGTTCTTCGTGCTGCAGATCGCGACCATCGTCCTGGGCGTCGTGTTCGAGATCGGGCAGCTGGTTGAGTTCATCAGTGCTTTCAATCGGGGCCTGAACCTCACCGCCAGCACCTTTGCCAGCGCGTTTTTTACTATGACCGGCTTCCACGGCGCGCATGTGTTGGGTGGCCTGGTACTGCTCACCTTGATTCTGTACCGCGCCGCTCGCGGCCAGTTCTCGTCGCGGAATCATGTCGGTCCGGCGGCGGTTACCTTGTACTGGCACTTCGTGGACGTGGTGTGGATCTTCCTCTTCGGAATTCTGTACCTGGGGGTGACCGCTTTCAAATGAGAGCGCTCGCAGTCAGCGTCGCCGCGATCGCCCTGCTCGCAGGTTGCGGCGGAGGCTCATCTCAGCCGGCCGGATCGACCCTGGTCACCATGACCGAGTACAAGTTCGAGCCCTCCTCGCTGACCGTTTCACACGGCAAGGTCGTCTTCTGGTTGGTCAACTCGGGCGGCATCGCGCACGACATGGTCATTCGCGACAGCAGCAACAATCGCCTTGCCGCGAGCGAGCTGGTCACGGCCGGCGATTCTAAGGAATTCGATGTGAACGACATCGCCGCGGGGACGTACACGATCTTCTGCGACCAGCAAGGCCATGAAACCAATGGCATGAAGGGGACGCTGACCGTCACCTGACGATTACTTGCTTGGCGACGGGCTCGGTGACGGGCTCGGCGAAGGCGACGGTGATGGGCTGGGTCCGGGCGCCACGCTGACGAGCTCGATCTCGAAGATCAAGTTGGCGTTGGGCGGGATGATGATGGCACCGGTGGTCTGGTCGGTCGAGCCTTGCGAGCCATACCCGAGCGACGCCGGGATCGTGAGGCAGCGCTTGCCGCCGACCTTCATGCCCGGTACGCCTTCATCCCAGCCGGCGATCACCTGCGACTGACCGAGCTGGAAGGTGAATTCGGTGCGTCCCGCCTTGCGGCTGGAATCGAACGACTTCCCGTCGGTCAACCAGCCCGTGTACTGAACGGTCGCGTTCTGGCCGGGCTTGGCCACCTCGCCGGTGCCCACCTTCAGGTCGGCCACCTTCAGGCCGTCTGGATAGGTCACACCGGACAAGCTCTTGCAGGTATTGAAATCGTCGGCGCCCGCTGACGCGCTCGGCCCGCCGGAGGGGGCCGGGCTCTCGTTGGCGATCGGCCCGGAGTTGGCGTAGGGGTCGGAGTAGCCGCACGCCGCCGCCGCGAAGGCGGTCAGGGCGAAGGCGGCTGTGAGCGCCCTCCTCAAGAGGCGCTGACGTCGAGCGAGCGCATCGTGTCGCCGACCTGGATCTTGTCGATCACGTCCATCCCCGACGTGACCTGTCCGAAGTGGTTGTACACGCCGTTGGAGGCAAGGAACGGTGCGTCGCCGAGCGTGACGAAGAACTGCGACCCGCTGACACCCGCCGCGCTGGAGGCCATCCCCAGCGTGCCGCGTGGCCATTTCGACGGGTTCGACTCGTCGGGCAGCTTGTAGTCGGGACCGCCCGTGCCGTTGCCCAGCGGATCGCCGCCCTGGACCACAAAGCCGGGCACGACGCGGTGAAACGTGAGTCCGTCATAGAAGTGGTTTTGTGCCAGATAGACGAAGTTGTTGACAGTCAGCGGGGCGACCTTCGGCTCGACGAGCGCGATCACGAAGTCACCACGAGAGGTGTGCACGGTGACTGAATACTTCCTGGTTGCGTCGATCACGTTCGGCGGAGGCGTCGTGCGCTGTTCCATTGCGGTGACGCTCCACATTAGAGGATCGCGCGCACGCGACGCCTCCGCCGAAGCTGTCGCTACGCTTAGGTTCGGCTGTGGGGGACGCGGAGTCGGTCTGGAACGCTGAGGACTTTCATCTCGGCGCCGCCGTCTATTCAAGCGATGCCAAGCACGTCGGCAAGCTGGTTCACGTCCTGGTCGACTCCAACTACCAGCTGAGGTCTCTCGTCGTCAAGGAGAGCCGTGTCTTTTCGGGACATGCGCTATCGCCGGGTTCGCTCCTGCTCGCCGACGAGTTCATCGTGCCCAAGGACGCGGTCAACGCGCTGACGCACGACCGCGTCGATCTCAAGCTGAGCGCCGCCGAGGTGCGCCGCCTGCAGCCATACATCGCCTATCGGGAGAAGAGCGAGTCGGTGGCCGAGGAGCTCGAGGACACGGCCGCCGTGTTCGGCGAGGCCCCCGCGGTGCCGCACTGGATCGAGCAGGTCGCCGTCAAGTCACCGGATGAGCTCGAGATCGACGGCGGGGAGAACGTGATGCTCGGCCATACGGGCAAGAAGTTGGGGACTGTGAAGGACGTGCTGTTCCACGACGATCAGCTGGTGGGGGTGGTGCTTCATCCCGAGGGATTGCTGAAGCAAGAGGTAATCCTTCCCCGGCGATTTCTAGACCGCAGCGACGACCTCGCGCTGTTCGCCAAGCTCAGCGAGTCGGACCTGGACCATTTGCAACCGTTCCGCCCGTCCGACTGACCTCACCTCCCCAGCCTGTGGGGAGGTCGGCGGCGAAGCCCGCCGGCTGCAGAGACTCGACTGAGCGCCTAGAAACTATCCCTAGAAGACCCATCCCTAACCCCCACCCTCCCTCAGGGGATTCCTTGTGTGGGGCGGCAGAATACGAAGCACCTCGCAGGGTGGCAACCCAGGTTGTTAAGCGCTACTCGCGCTGGAAACCCTCCGCGGTGCGAAGTCCGAAGCCCAGGCTGCGGTCGAAAGCGATGTGCGCCGACCATGCCAGGCCGGCGGCGACCCACGCGTCGGCGTGCAGCACCAACGCGATCACGACCAGGACCGCCGGCGCCCAGAATCGGTGCACCGCGTTGTAGAACGGCACCACGCGTGGATCCAGCTGACCTCGCTGCAGTCCTCGATGAAACCCGAAGAGGAGCGTTACGTCCGGCGCAATCGCAAACACCGCGAGCTGCCACCAGCTCACATGCTGTGTGACCACCACCCAGATCCCGAGCCCTGCGGCGGCGAAACCAAGGAGCGCGTACGCGAGGCGCTTGGGCTTCATCGGACCGGCTCACGTGCGCCGCGGGCGATGAGGATGGCGAGAAGCACCGCCAGCACGGCGACGACGAACAGCGACGCCTGCACGCCCGAGGTCGCCGCGACCGTGCCTCCGATGATCGGTCCGAGGGCGAACCCGAGAGCGACCGAGCTCGCGTTCAATCCAAACACGGTGCTTTGAGCCTCAGATGGAGTCTCCAGTCCGATCATGCTGGCAGTAGCGGGGAGGACCACGCCGCTGAAAAGCCCGTTCAGTGCCATCGCGATCACGACCATGGCCGCCCAAGGAGCAACGCCGAGAGCCGCGACCGCGGCAGCCACCAGTCCCGCCGCAATGGCCGCTGTCCGCACGTAACCAACCCTACGGGTGATGCGCGTGTAGCCGATTGCCGCGGCGCTGCTGGCGAGTCCCGCCAGCCCGAATCCAAGCCCGCTCACCGCAGACACCCCGGTCGTGAGCAGCTCCAGCAGTCGCAGGACAACGAGCTGCTGCGTCGCCGCGTTGACTGTGCTGATCAAACCCTGCGAGCCGATCAGCACCGCGAGTGCTCGGTCGAGACCAGGTTTCTGATTGATCACCGCCAACGTGCTCAGCCTCCGTCCGGCGGTTCTAAGCAGCGGGCTCTCGCGCACGATCAGGACCACCGGGATAATCGCGAGAAACAGCGCGACGCCGCCGCCCAGAAACACGAGCCGCAGCCCGAACAGGTCGCCGGCGAGGCCGCCCACCACCGGACCGATCGCGCCGCCCAGCGCGACCGCCGATGTCACCACGCCCAAAGCCCAACCGACGCGCGAGCGAGGCGTCTCGGCCGCGACCAGCGCTGTCGCGGCGGCGACCGTGCCGCTGGTGGCGCCCTGCAGGAAGCGGAGGACGATCAGCTCGGTCGGGTTCTGCACGAAGAAAATCAAACCGACCGTGATCGCGCCGCCCAACATCGATCGGAGCAGCATCGGCTTCCGGCCGAACCGATCGCCGAGGATGCCCCAGATCGGGCTCGCCACCGCCAACGCGAGCCCCGACGCGCTGGCCGAGGCAGCGGTCCACAGGTCGAGGTCGCGACCTGGATGCACGCCGAGGTCCTTGGACAGAAAGATGGAGAGGAAGGGAAACGCGAAGCTGAAACCGAAGATCGCCGTGAACTCGGCAAACCAAAGAGCAGCCAGGTTGCGCCGCCAGTTGACACCGCCCGAGTTGATCGGCGGCGACGTCGCCCGCGGATCCGTGGACAGCTCAGCCGCCGAGCATTGCGACGATCCGGTCGGACGTGATGGGGAGATGGTCGACCACCGCGTCGGGATTGCGTTTTCTCAGCGCATCTTCGACGGCGTTCGAGATGGCCGCCGGCACCGGGATGGTCCCGCTCTCGCCGGCGCCCTTGAAGCCTTCCGAATTGGCGTCGGTCGGCGTCTCGATGTGGACCAGCATCGGTTCGGCGCCGACCTCGCCGGTGCTGACGATCGTGTAGTCGAGGAAGCTCGCAGTGCGAAAGCCGCCGTCAGGGTCATAGACCGCGGCCTCGAAGAGCGCGTAGCCGAGGCCGTGTGCGTAACCGCCGTGCATCTGGCCCTCCACGATCATGGCATCCGCTCGAATAGGTCAGCGGCCGCTGGGGATCAAAGGTCTCCAGGACCTCGAGGCCTTCCTCCGGCACCACCTCCGACACGCGCACGCTTTTGGAAGGCGCGCCGCGAACCGCGATCACGCCGTCTTCGATCACGAGGTCCGCGGCATCGGCTTCGAGCACGTCTCCCGCCCTTTCGAGCAGCCTCTTCCGCAACGCGGTCGCGGCTTTGGCGGTCGCGTTGCCGACCTGGACGGCGCTCCTGCTGCCCGCCGTGAGCTCGGCGTGCGGCACGTGACTGGTGTCGGCGGCGGTCACCTGGATCTTCTCGAACGGCCAACCCAGCCGATCCGCGGCCACCTGCGCGGCCATCGTCTGGTGGCCCTGCCCTTGCGGCGTCGAGCCGACGTACAGGAACGCGGTGCCGTCCTTCTGGATGCGGATCCTCGCCGGCTCGCCGCGGCCAAACCCCGTCGACTCGACGCAGCATGCAATCCCGACCCCGACCAGCCGGCCGTCGGCCGGGTCGGTCGGGCTGCCCAGCTTCTCGACGGTGAG
>WNGI01000896.1_pt1 | contig 23776 bp, 27 predicted proteins | sample 5400621 | NCBI WGS metagenome assembly WNGI01 (sample SAMN13153374, study PRJNA577476) | soil metagenome | isolation source: 20 cm soil or saprolite under Garry oak tree replicate 1 | place: USA:California | collected 2016-06-15 | reverse complement strand
ACGGTCCTGGCGCAGCAGCACTACGAGACGTTCGCCGAGCGCCTCGCGACCTTCCCGGTGAGCGTCGAGATGCTCTCGCGCTTTCGCTCGCCGGTCGAGCAGCGTGCCGTGGCCGCCGCGCTCGGCACGGGGGAGGTCGACATCGTGGTCGGCACACACCGGGTGCTGCAGAAGGACGTGCAATTCCGCGATCTCGGCCTGGTCGTGATCGACGAGGAGCACCGCTTCGGCGTGAAACACAAGGAGCGCCTGAAGCAGATGCGCACCGAGGTCGACGTGCTCTCGATGACCGCTACGCCCATCCCGCGCACGCTGCATATGGCGCTCTCGGGGGTGCGCGACATCAGCGTGATCGAGACGCCGCCGGAGAACCGCCAGCCGATCGAGACCCACGTCGTCGAACGGAGCGACGACGTCCTGCGCGAGGCGATCGTGCGCGAGGTCGATCGCGGTGGGCAGGTCTACTACGTGCACAACCGGGTGCAGGGCATCGAGCAGGAGGCGCACCGGCTGCGCCAGCTCGTCCCGACCGCACGCTACGTCGTCGCGCACGGCCAGATGGACGAACGCAAGCTCGAGCGCGTTATGGTGGAGTTCGCCGACGCCGAGCATGACGTCCTCGTCTGCACGACGATCATCGAGTCGGGCCTCGACATCCCGAACGTGAACACGATCGTCATCAACCGCGCCGGCACGCTGGGCCTGGCGCAGCTCTACCAGCTCCGGGGCCGGGTCGGCCGGAGCGCCGAGAAGGCCTACGCCTACCTTCTCTACACAAAGGAGCAGCACCTCACCGAGCAGGCACGGAAGCGACTGCAGGCGGTCTTCGAGGCGAGCGAGCTCGGCGCCGGTTTCAAGATCGCGATGCACGACCTCGAGATTCGCGGCGCCGGCAACATCTTGGGCGCCGAGCAGCATGGCCACGTCACCGCCGTCGGGTTCGAGCTCTATACCCAGCTGCTCGAGGAGGCGGTCAATGAGCAGCGAGGCGCGCCCCGGGCGGCCGCCCTGCCGGAGATCACCGTCGATCTGGCGCTCTCGACAGCCATCCCCGACGACTACGTGCCAAGCCGCCAGCGGAAGCTCGAGCTTTACCGGCGGATCGCGGAGCTGGCGACGCTCGACGACCTCGGCGGGCTCCGCGAGGAGCTCCGGGATCGTTACGGAGCGCCGCCCGAACCGGTACGAAATCTCCTGTACGGCGTCGAGGTGAAGCTCCGAGCGGTGAAGGCTGGCGCGACCGAGGTGCGCGCGCGCGGTGCCGAGCTGCGCGTAGTACTAGGACGAGACATCCAGCCAGCCGACCGGGAGCGACTTCTGCGTTCGTTCCCGCGCGCGCAGGCGGGCCAGCGGCAGATCCGACTTTCGGTGCTCGATGCGACGGGCGATTGGCGCGACGCTCTCACCGGATTGCTCGACCGACTCGTCGCCTGATGAGACGCGCGTGCAACCACAAGGGGCAGCGTTCTGTCATCGTCCCGCATCACGATGAAGAGCGCGATACGCCTGATCACCCTTGCGGTGCTAGCCCTTCTCCCGACCATCGTCGCCGGACTCACCATCCACTAAGACCCCGCGCTGGGGTCCCGTGAAGATCTGGCTGTTCGCGGCGTTTCTCATCCTCTGGGGCAACCTCCTCCACCCGCTCATCGGCTCGAGCGCCGTGCTGCCCGGCGGCAGCTGGCAGTTCGTCGTCGCAGGTGCCGCCCTCGTGGCGGTCTCGCTCGTGGGCGCGCGCGCTCTTCGCCTGGGCGGCTCCGCGCTCGGCCTACGGCGTGACGGCGCAGTCCGCGGGGTCGCGGTCGGGGCGATCGCCGGAGCGGTGATCGCCGCCGCCGGCGTCGCGGTCATGCGTCTCGTCGCCCCGGCCGTCGTCGGACAGCCAGTCGTCTACGAGCCGCTGTCTCGTGTCGCCGGCGGCGACCTGACTCCCCACATCGCGTTCTTCCTACCGTTCGGCGCGGTGATCCCGGAGGAGGTCGCGTTCCGCGGAACTCTGCTCGGCGGACTGCTTTCGAGGTACCGCGTCCGCTTCGCCGTGATGGCCTCGGCGGCCATCTTTGCGCTCTGGCACGGCACCGTTGCGATCTTCACGGTCATGAACACCTCGCTGCCCGTCGTCCTGATCATCCCCGCGATCCTCGGCGCGCTCGTGATCCTCTTCCTCGGCGGCGCGTTCATGGCGTGGCTGCGCGTGGCCACCGGCGCGCTCCTGCCGACCATCGCCGCGCACTGGGCGTTCAACGCGATCATCCTCATCGGCCTCCGGTATCCGAGGATCGATTGAAGATCGGCATCGATCTCGACGACGTCATGGCGATCTGCGCGGTCGCTTATTTGAGGAAGTTCGCGGAGGAATATCGCGTCGAGCTCCCCGATGAACGCGAGATCGGATGGCATCTGCTCCGCGATATGGACCCGTACGTCTCGCCCGAGGAGCGCGATCGATTCCGCATCAAGCTCTACGACGGCACTTTCTTCAGCGAACTCGAGGTGTACGAGGATTGCCCCGCCGTTCTCGAGCAGATGGTCGCCGCGGGCCACGAGCTGTACTTCATCACCGCCCGCGCGGAGCGACGGCGGTACATCACGGAGACCTGGCTGCGCGAGAAGGGCATCCTCGACCACGCCAAGGCCGTCCACTTGAAGCCGATCGGCGATTTCAGACCCGAGTACCCGCGTGGCCGGTATGACGCGACCGGCTCGGCCGAGTACAAGACCCGCCTTGCGAAAGAGCTCGTCCTCGATGCCTTCTGCGAGGACGACATCGTGATCGCCAAGACGCTCGCCGATGCCGGGATCCAGGTCTTCCTCTTCGACCAGCCCTGGAACCGCGACCTTGCGGGCGACCGCGTCACCCGCGTGCACGGATGGACGGAGCTCGCGCAACATCTGGGCCTGTGACCGTGCCGACGACGTTCTATTTCGTGCGCCACGGCGAGAGCGAGGCCAATGCAGCGCGGCGCTTCGCCGGGCAGACGGACTCACCACTTACGGAGCGCGGTCGCCGGCAGGCTCAAGCTATCGCCGATGAGCTCGCGAAGACCAAATTCGACAGGATCATCTCGAGCGATCTCTCCCGGACCCGCGACACGGCGGACGTCATCGCGAAGCGGCACGGCCTGCGGGTGGAAGTGTTCCCAGAGCTGCGCGAGATCGATGTCGGCGAGCGCACCGGCAAGCCGTTCGACGAGGTCCGGGCTCTACCAAACTGGACGGACCATGGTTTCGTGGCGTGGCCGGGAGGGGAGACGCTGGAGAAGGTCCTCGCCCGAGTCCTTGGGATCATCCAACGACTCACACGCGAGAGCCCCGGCAAGACGATCCTCGTCGTGGGCCACGGCGGCGTAAACCGCATCCTGCTATCGCACTTCCTGGGGATCCTGCCGAAGCTCGATCGCACGCCCGCGCCGAACACGAACATCAGCGTCGTCCACACGGACGGAAAGACCCACACGGTGGAACGACTTTTCGCCGCGGATCATGTCACGGGAGCCGAACGAGGCTGACTTCACCCCTGCGGCCGTCCCGACTGTTCCGGAGCCGGCGCCCTGCGTCAGGCGGGCGCCGGCTCCTGGATGTCGATCGCCAACCTGGTCCTAGCGGGCTCCGCTCCGCGTTTCCGCGCGAAGCTCGGCGAGCAGCTCGGCGAACCGGTCGTGGGTCTCGGCCAGGCCCTTCTCCATCCCGCTCTGAACCATCCCGTCGCGGTCCTCTTTCGACGCGAACAGCGATCGCACGGTGAGGAGGGTCCGCCCGTCGCGCTCGGTGAGCGTCGCGGTGTCGACCGAGATGTGCCCGGCCATCGGCTCCCACTCGAAGGTCTGGACGATCCGCTCGGGTGCCTTGATCTCGCGGTACTCCCCACGGAACGCCGTCTCGTCGGCGGCGGACGTCCCGCTGATGTACCGCCAGGCGCCGCCCGGCCGCACTTCCATCTTGTCGACCCGCGTCGTGTGACCCCGCGGGCCCCACCATCGCGAGATGAGGGCGGGATCGATCATCGCCTTGAACACGACGTCGCGCGGGGCGTCGAACTCCCGTGTGATGAGGATCTCGCGGTCCGAGGGCAGCGTGACCTTGGTCTTGTATTCACTTGCGGCGGCCATTTCTTTTCCCCTTGTCCTTTTCTTTCAGGTCGCGAAGTACGTCGTCGAGTTGATCGAAGCGCTCGTCCCAGGTGCGGCGGTAGGGATCCAGCCAGGTGTCGAGCTCCTTGAGGGCCTGCGCACGGATTCGATAGATCCGCAGCTGGCCGACCGGTCGGACCTCGACGAGCCCGGCCTCGCTCAGGACGCGTAGGTGCTTGGAGACCTGCGGCTGGCGCAATCCGAGCCGCTCGACGATCTCTCCGACGGCGAGTGGCTTGCGGCGGAGGAGTTCGACGATCTGCAGCCGGTTCGGTTCCGCGAGCGCGCTCAGGATCTCCTGCATAGGGTCATATATACTCCTAAGAGAATATGTCTGTCAAGGCATACTTCGATGTGCCAAAGGCGAACAGCATGCGGCCGGCAGAGCGAGAGACGTAACATCGCCGAATGCCATTCAAGAGCAAGGCCCAGCGGCGAAAGTTCGCGGAGCTTCTGGTTACGGGCAAGATCTCGGACCAGACGTACGAAGAATGGAACCGCTCGACCGGTCGCAAAGAGCTTCCCGAGCGCGTCCACCCGAAGGGTTCGAAAGCCAAGAAGCAGTCGGCGTCGAGGACGAGGACTAAGAAGAAGCCGAGACCCAAGACCACAGCGCGCAAGCGCTGACGGGAACGCGTCAGGCCGGGGCGGCGCCCGCGACGCTCCTCACGTTGTTCATGATCGAGAGCGCCGTGCCGCTATAGACCTGCTCCTTCTCGCGTTCGGTGAAGTCCATGGCATCGATCGAGCTCACGGCTTTGTCGATCGAGCCGAGCAGGTGCGGGTAATCGCTGCCCATGACCATGTGATCCGTCCCCATCACGTCGCGTAAGAGCCGCAGGTTGTGCGGGCTGAAGGTCACCGTGTCGTAGTAGAGGCGCTTCAGATATGTCGAGGGCGGCTCGTCGATGTTCACGCGGCACTCCGCGAAGTCGCGCCAGCCCGAGTCAAGACGCTCCATGAGGTAGGGGACCGCGCCGCCCGCGTGCGCGACGACCCAGCGGATGTTCGGGAGCTGCTTGAACACGCCGGCGAAGCACAGCTTCGCCATGGCGAGCGTCGTGTCGAAGGGAAAGCCCACGAGTGGACCAAGCACGAAGTCGGTGAACGCGTCCGCGGCGACCGGGATCATCGGGTGGACGAACACGCAGAGCCGGCGGCGGTCGGCTTCCTCGAAGAACGGCCGATAGAGCGGATCGGCGAGCGCACGCCCTCGGATGTTCGAGAGAAGGATGACGCCCTGCATGCGCAGCTCGTCCACCGCGCGCTCGAGCTCACGCAGCGCCGCGTCGGGATCGTCCATCGGGATCGAGGCGAACCCGAGGAACCGGCCTGGATGCGTTGCGGCGAGCTCGGCGTACGCGTCGTTCACCATGCGCGCGACATCGGCCTGGGCCTTCCCCTCGACGAAGTACACGTTGGGCGTCGAGAGCGAGAGCACTTCGGTGTCGATGCCGACGCGATCCATGTCCTCGAGGCGCTTGGCGACGTCCGTCATCGGCGCCGTGATCCCAAAGAAGCGCGCGCCGCGATAGCGGATGATCCGTTGCCCGGTGGGGCTCGTCCCGAAGGAGAAGTCGCCGCCACTTCGTTCGATTCGCTCGAAGTACGCGGGCGGGTAGTAATGCGTATGGAGATCGAACTTCACTAGGTCAAGACGCTAATCTGTGCGCCGTGGCGGTGCAGACGGGCGACCTCGCGAGCAGGATCCGCGACGTTCCGGACTTTCCGAAACCCGGGATCCTCTTCAAAGACATCACCACGCTCCTCAAGGACGGCGACGGCTTCAAGGTGGCGATCGACGGTCTCCTTCAGCGCATCGGCAGCCGGAAGATCGACGCGGTCGTGGGGATGGAGTCGCGGGGATTCATCTTCGCCGCGCCGATCGCGTACAAGCTCGGAGTGGGCTTCGTGCCGGTCCGCAAGCTTGGCAAGCTGCCCTCCGACGTAGTTAGCGTCGAATACGACCTCGAATACGGATCGGCGACGCTCGAGATGCACAAGGACGCCCTCAAACCGGGCGCGCGCGTCCTCATCGTGGACGACCTCCTCGCGACCGGCGGCACCGTGGCCGGGACGATCGAGCTCGTAAAGCAGCTCAAGGGGGAGATCGTCGCCCTGGCGTTCCTCATCGAGCTGAGCGCGCTTAAAGGACGCGAAAAGCTAAGTGGTTACGACATCGTCACGCTCATCTCCTACTAGCCGCCGCTAATCGGCCCTCACATCTGCATCCAAAGCCCACGCGTGGCCGTAGTAGTCGGGGAGCCGTGCGCGTGGGAGGTTCACCGATGCCCAGCCGTGAGGACGCCCCGATTTTTGCGCGAGTGGCCCTGCTCGCGGTGCTCGTAGCGACGACCGTGCTCCTCACGCCGCGGCCAGCGGCGGCCGTGGGCGCGAGCTTCTTGACGCTCGGTCAATTGCCCGGTTCCATCGGGGACACGGAAGCGAACGGCGTGTCTGGCGATGGCTCGGTCGTCGTCGGATTCGCCTGGGTGAACTCTAACGACAACAAGGCCTTCCGCTGGACCGCGCAGGGTGGCTACGAGATCTTGCCTGACCTCGGACCTGGGCAGAGCCGAGCCAACGACGCGTCGTACGACGGGAGCGTCGTGGTCGGGCAGTCCCAGTTCGCCGCCGTTCGTTGGACAGGATCGGGCGTCGAACAGCTCCCGCTCTACGACAGCTCGGCGGTGAACGCCGACGGAACCGTGGTGGTCGATTTCAAACGGTGGGTTGCACCGGCCACGACGAATGACTTCGGATCACTCGGGGGCCTATCGACTCGCGCGAACAACGTCTCCGCCGACGGCCAGGTCGCGGTGGGCTACTCCGAGACAGCCGGCGGGAACCGATTCGTACACGCGTTCCGGTGGACACCCACCGGAGGCATCAAGGATCTGGGTGTCACTAGCGGGACCGAGAGCATCGGGTGGGGGGTCTCCGGTGACGGCGCGGTCGTCGTCGGCGAGGCGCGCGACCAGGCCGGTTTCTGGCGGGCCTTCCGTTGGACGTCGTCCACAGGCATGAAGGACATGGGCACGCTCGGTGGCCCGATGAGCCACGCCGCCGAGGCGTCCCGTGACGGCAGCGTCATTGTCGGATGGTCGCTCACGAACGGTGGTAGCACGTCCGATCATGCGTTCTGGTGGACGGCGAAAACGGGCTTGCGCGATCTCAAGGCGGAACTGCAGGCACGCGGTGTCACCGGGCTCGACAACTGGCTGCTCTACGCGGCGACCGGCGTCTCCGACGACGGGAGCGTCATCGTCGGAGTGGCCTTGAGTCTGGTCACGCACGAGTGGCAGCCCTTCCGTGCCGTACTGCCGGTGGTTGCCAGCACGCCGACTCCCGCGCCGACCGCGACGTCTTCGCGCTCACCCACACCTACTCCCAGCGCTACGGCGACGCCACTTCCCACCGGAAGCTCGACGCCCACGCCTGCCCCTTCCCGCTCGCCTCGACGTTGAGCGACTGAGCGACGACCGCACCCCGACGAGAGGGGTACACTTCCTTTCTACATAGCGACCGGCGGAGGCCCGCTTGGTCCTTTTGAAGGAGGACCGATGACCGCGGCCCCGACGCTTCCCGAGATAAAGATCGACGCGCACGCGTCCGCCGACGACGCGCGCGAGTTCCTCAAACGTGATCGGCTGCTCGCGGCGTACGCGCTCGCCGATATCGATCAGCCGGAGATCGAAGGCACCCGATGGTGGGTCGGCCGGCGCGACGGGGAGATACAGGCCGTCGTGCTCGTGGTGGAAGGTCTGCCGTTCCGACCGTGCTTCGCGACCGGCAGCCCGGAGGCGCTCGGGACGATCTTCCGCGAGGCGATCCACGAGCCGCGGGTCCTTCTTGCGACACCACACCGCAGCCGGCTCGCGATCGAAGCGACGTACCGCTTCGAGCGCATGGATCGCATGAAGCGGATGGCTGTCAACGTCCATGACTTCCGTCCCCGGCTGACGCAGCGCGTCACGCGGCTCGGCTCGGAAGATCTCGACAGCGTGATCGACCTCTACGGTCACGCGTCGCGAACCTATTTCACGCCGGAGCGGATGCGCCGCGAGATCTACTTCGGCATCTATCAGGGTGACACGCTCGTCTCGGCGGCCGGGACCCACGTCCGCTCCATCCGCTCGGGCATCGCCGCCGTCGGCAACGTCCTGACACGGCTCGCCTACCGCGGGCGGGGTATGGCCACCTCGTGCACCTCGGCGGTCACCGAGCTGGCGCTCGAGGAGCACCGCGACGTCGTCCTGAACGTGCGCGAGGACAACGTGCCGGCGATCGCGGTCTACGAGCGGCTCGGCTACTTCACGCACGCGCCATACATCGAGGGGCCGGCGGTGCGCCGTGCCGCTTGGGAGCGCCTGATCGGCGCCTTGAAGGAGAGAAAGCAATGACCATCGCCACTCGGCCATCGAAGCACGACGTCGCCGACCTCGGTCTCGCCGAGGCCGGCGCCCGCCGAATTGCCTGGGCCGCGCGCGAGATGCCAGTCCTTCGCGCAATTCGCGAGCGCCTCGCGAAAGAGCGTCCGTTCGTCGATCTGCGTATCGGCGCGTGTCTGCACGTGACCGCCGAGACGGCGAACCTGATGATCGTGCTGCGCGACGGCGGCGCGCGCATCGCGCTCTGCGCATCGAATCCGCTGTCGACGCAGGACGACGTCGCGGCGGCACTCGTCGCGAACGAGGGCATCGCGGTCTTCGCGAAGAAGGGCGAAGACCGCGACACCTACTACGCGCACATCAGCTCCGTGCTCGAGACCCGTCCGCAGATCACGATGGACGACGGCGCCGACGTGGTGACAGAGCTGCACACCCGCAGGCGGGAGCTCTTGCCCGACGTGCGTGGCGGCACCGAGGAGACGACCACCGGTGTCACGCGGCTCCGCGCGATGGCTTCCGAAGGCGTTCTCGCGTACCCGATCGTCGCGGTGAACGACGCGCTCACGAAACACCTCTTCGACAACCGCTACGGCACCGGGCAATCAGCGGTCGACGGGATCCTTCGAGCGACGAACCTGCTCCTCGCCGGAAAGATCGCGGTCGTCGCCGGCTACGGCTGGGTCGGCCGAGGCATCGCGAGCCGGCTGCGGGGAATGGGCTCGATCGTCCTGATCTGCGAGGTCGATCCGCTCCGCGCCCTGGAGGCCGCCATGGACGGCTTCGAGGTGACAACGGTGGTCGCGGCCGCGCGGCGCGGGGATCTCTTCGTGACCGCCACTGGGAACGTGAACGTTATCGGGCGCGAAGCGATCGCCAATCTCAAGGACGGCGCGATCGTGGCGAACGCGGGCCATTTCAACGACGAGATCGACCTGGGGGCGCTGGGCGAGCAGGCGACGAGTCGGCGCGAGCTTCGGCCGTTCGTAGAGGAATTCGCGCTGCGTGACGGCCGGCGCATCGTCGTCCTCGGCGAGGGCCGCCTCGTGAATCTCGCGGCCGCGGAAGGGCACCCCCCGGCCGTGATGGACATGTCCTTCGCAAATCAGGCTCTCGCGGTCGAGTACCTCGTCACGAAAGGCGGCACTCTGGCACCGCAGGTCTACCCTGTGCCGCGCGACTTGGACGAAGAGATCGCACGCCGCAAGCTCGAGGCCATGGGAATGAAGATCGACGAAATGACATCCGCGCAGTCCGAGTACGCGCGGTCGTGGAAAGCAGGGACCTGAGCCGATGCCCGAATCCTTCATGTCGACAGACCGCGTCCTCTTCACGAGCGAATCGGTGACCGAAGGCCACCCCGACAAGCTCTGCGACCAGGTGTCCGACGGCATGCTCGACGAGTGCCTGCGCCAGGATCCCAACTCGCGCGTCGCCTGCGAGACCGCCACGACCACCGGTGTGATCCTGGTTGCCGGCGAGATCACGACCCACGCGTACGTCGATGTGCCGCATCTGGTCCGAAGCGTGGTACACGACATCGGGTACACGAACGCCGATTACGGCTTCGACTACCGGACCTGCGGCGTCATCACGGCGATCAAGGAACAGTCGCCGGAGATCGCGCAGGGCGTCGATGAGTCGATCGAGGCGCGCGAAGGCATTGACGCCAAAGAGCTCGGTGCCGGCGATCAGGGAATGATGTTCGGGTTCGCCGTACGCGAAACGGTCGAGCTCATGCCGCTTCCGATCACGCTGGCCCACGCGGTGGCGCGCCAGCTCGCCAAGGCGCGCAAGGACGGCACGCTGCCATATCTGCGGCCCGATGGAAAGAGCCAGGTGACCGTCGAGTACTCGAAGGGCGTCCCCAAGCGCGTTCACACGGTGGTCGTCGCGGCGCAGCACGACCCGGGCATCGACTACCAGCGGCTTTGCAACGAGATCCGCGAGCAGGTCATCCGGCCGGCGATCGGCGATTCGTGGCTGGACTCCACAACGAAGTACCTGGTGAATGGCACCGGCGCGTTCACGATCGGCGGACCGATGGGCGACGCCGGCCTCACTGGTCGCAAGATCATCGTCGACACCTATGGCGGCTATGCGCGGCACGGAGGCGGCGCGTTCAGCGGGAAGGACGCTACGAAGGTCGACCGCTCAGCGGCATACGCCGCGCGTTACGTGGCGAAGAACGTCGTCGCGGCGGGGCTCGCCGATCGTTTCGAGGTCCAGCTGGCCTACGTCATCGGGGGCGCCCAGCCGATCTCGCTCAACGTGGAGACTTTTGGGACCGGCAAGGTGTCCGACGAAACGATTCGCAAGCTCATCGGCGAGCACTTCGACTTCCGGCCCGGCGCGATCATCGAGCGCTTCAAGCTGCGGCGTCCGATCTATCGGCAGACGGCGGCATACGGCCATTTCGGCCGCCCCGATCTGCCGTGGGAGGCGACGGATCTCGCGCCGACGCTCGCGAAGGCGGCGGGTGCGCGGGGAGCGCTCGCTTAGCCGCACGCCAGGCGACGGGCTGGCCAGTGTCTTGCACCCGACTCGATCGATCGAACCTCAAGTGGAGGTAATGACGATGACGAGCGAAACCCTCGTGCGACCCGCCGGCACCTCGTGGATGTCGGTGCTCGGCGGGTGGATCGCGACGATCGGCGCGGCGGCCCTCGTGGCGCCAGCGATCGCCGGTCTCCTCGCGCGTGCTCAGGTCGGGCCGAGCGACGTCGCGCCTGCGGTCCCGGTCGTGATCGGGATCTTTGTCTCGTACCTCATCGGCGGCTACGTCGCCGGACGGATGGCGGGCTATCGCACGAGCTGGCACGGAATGATGACCGCGTTCTTCAGCCTCTTCGTGCTGCTTGTGATCGCACTTCTCGCATACGCCGCGGACCACGGAATCCTCGCGGGCCTCGGCGTGAACACCATCGCGGATATCGTCCCCGGAGCCCGCGACCTGAGCGTCGACAGCGTCGGGAACGCGCTCACGTTCGGTGCGCTCCTTGGCTTCCTCGCGGCGATCTTCGCGGGCTGGCTGGGCGGAGTTCTCGCCCCCTCGCAGGCCGTCGTGGCGACGACCGCTCCCTACAGCGGTCCGGCCCGCGGCCCCGTCCCGGCGCGATCGGTGGGCGTCCCGCCGGCCGGCCATACCGTGACAAGGGAAGTCGTCCGCGATCGGCGCCCGGCGTTGGCCCTGGTCGGACGAAAGGGCGGCGAGCGCGTGGAAGAGCGCCGCGACTCCGGAGCAGAGCAGCCGTAGCCCTATGAACCGACCATAGCGGGCGGACGTATCCTCACCGAAACCCGGTCGGTTCGGGAGGGGGTATCTATGCGTTCCGCCCGCTACCTGCTCGCTCTTTTCAGCTCGTTCACGATCCTGCTGGCCGCGTGCGCCGGCGGCCAGCAGACCACCGGCGGCGCATCGCCGACCGTCGCGGCCAACAAACCCGCGTACGGCGGCAGCATCACATTCGCGCTCGAGAATGACGTCAGCAACCTCGATCCGATGCTGTCGAGCCTCTTCGTCGATCGCAACATCCACTACGCGATGTACGACTCGCTGGTGCGCGTCGACCCGAAAGGCAACATCGTTCCGTGGCTCGCGGAGAAGTGGGAAACCTCGAGCGACGGCAAGACCGTCACGTTCACACTCCGCAAGGACGTCAAGTTCCACGACGGCACGACGTTCGACGCCGATTCCGTAAAGTGGAACATCGAGCGCTATAAGACGACCAAGGAGTCGCAGCGAACCGGAGATCTGAGCTCCGTGGACACCGTCACCGTCGTCGACGCATCGACCGTGAAGTTCAATCTGAAGACCGCCTTCGCGCCGCTGCTCGGCGCGCTTGTCGACCGCGCCGGCATGATGGTCTCGAAAGCGGTCCAGACCGCAATGGGCGCCGACTTCACACTGAAGCCGTTCAAAGCCGGTACGGGGCCGTTCATCCTGACCGAGGCCGTGAAGACCGATCACTACACGCTCGAGAAGAATCCGAACTGGTGGGGCAAGGACGCCGACGGCAACAAGCTCCCGTACCTCGACAAGATCATCGTCCGGCCGATCGTTGATCCCGACGTGCGGCTCACCAATCTCCGCACCGGCAATGCCCAGGTGATCAACGGCATCTCCGGCAAGGACGTGCCCGCGATAAAGGCCGACTCGACCCTCACGTACCAGGAGGTCGGGTCGTTCGCGTGGGATAGCCTCATCCCTAACGAAACGAAGGACTTCCTCTTCAGCGAGAAGCGATACGTCAAGGCCGTCTCGATGGCCATCGACCGCGACGAGCTTCTCCAGAAGGGGCCGGCGGCTGGGTGGGGGCTCGTCGGCTACGGGCCCATCTCGCCGGCGCACTTTGCGTACGACCCAAGCTTCAAGCCGTGGCCGAAGGCCGACCCGGACGGCGCGAAGAAGCTCGTCGCCGAGGTGGGCAAGGGCCCGCTGAAGTTCGAGCTTCTCGTGCAGTCGGGCAGCGCGGCGACTTTGCAGCAAGCCCAGCTGATCCAGGCGCAGCTCGCCAAGGCCGACATCACCGCCGAGATCAAGACGCAGCTCTTCAACGACATCGTCACGCTGCAGCAGGCCCACAAGCACACCGGAATGACCAACGTCGGCTGGAGTGGCCGGCTGGATCCCGACGGGAATACCTACGACTTCGTGGTTACGGGGAAGCCCAACAACGACTCGGCCTATTCGAATGCGAAGGTCGACGACCTGATGAACCAGCAGCGGACGGAGTCCGATCCCGCGAAGCGCAAGGCCTTGCTGCTTCAAGCGCAGCAGATATACGTGGTCGACGATCCCTCGCGAGTCTGGTTGGGATTCACCGTGTCGCCGATCGTGACCGTGAAGAACCTCCTGGGCTTCACGGCGTACCCGGACCGGATCCCGCGTTTCCAGACGGGGTACTTGCAGAAGTAGCCTTTCGGGGGACATGAGAGCGGAGGCGACGGAGTGACGAGGTACATCTTCCGTCGCCTCCTGCTCATGATCCCGGTGGCCTTCCTGGTCACTATCGGCATCTTCGTCCTCGTCCGCCTGTCGCCCGCCGATCCGGTTCTTGCATTCGCGGGAGAGGAGCGTGACCCCGCGACCCTCGCGGCGATGCGGGAGGAGTTCGGACTCAACCAGCCCATGCCGGTGCAGTACGTCGCATGGATCACGCATCTCGCGCATGGCGACCTCGGGCGATCGTTCCAGACCAAGCAGCGCGTTCTCGAGGCGATCACCGAACGCCTACCAGCGACGGCTGAGCTCGGGCTGGCTGCCCTCCTCATCTCGGTGACGATCGCGCTCGTGGTCGGGATCGCGTCGGCGATCAAGCGGAACTCATTCGTCGATCTCGCCGCCTCGAGCGTCACTCTCGCGGGGATCTCCTTCCCGAGCTTCTTCCTTGGGATCGTGCTGATCCTTCTCTTCGCGTACGTCATCCCCGGACACATCTTCCCGCCCGGCGGCTACGTCCCGGCAACGGAGAACCTCGGCGACAACCTTCGGCGGCTCGTCCTCCCTGCCGTGACCCTTGCCGCCGGCAGTCTGGCCGTCAATCTCCGCCAGGTCCGCTCGAGCCTCCTCGACGTCTTCGGCCACGACTACATGCGCACCGCGCGAGCGAAGGGCCTGCGCGAGCGGACTGTCATCTCGCGTCACGCGCTCAAGAACGCGCTCATTCCGGTGGTCACGCTGATCGGCATCCAGATCGGCGCGATCATCGAGGGCGCGTTCATCACCGAGACCATCTTCTTCTGGCCAGGCATTGGACGTCTCGCGGTGACCGCCATTCCTTCAGGGGACTATCCCGTGGTCCAAGGGGTCGTCCTCGTATCGGCGTTCTCGTTCATGATCACCACGCTGCTCGTCGACCTGCTCTACGCCTGGCTCGACCCGCGCATCTCATACGAGACGGCAACGGCTTGAGCGGCGCCGCGATCCCCGTCGTGCTTCGTGTACCGCGCGAGGACCGCTTCGGTGCGTTCGTCTACTTCGCGCGCCGTAATCCGCGGATGATCATCGGTGGGGCGCTCGTGGTGATGTGGCTCTTCCTCGCGGCGTTCGCGCCTATCGTCGCGCCATACGACCCGATCAAGGTCAACGTCTCGGATGCGCTCATCGCGCCAAACTGGACCCATCTCCTCGGGACCGATGATCTCGGCCGTGACGTGCTGTCGCGCGTCATCTGGGGCAGCCGCGTCTCGTTGTCGGTCGGCGTGATCTCGGTCAGCATCGGCTTCTTCGTCGGGGTGAGTGTCGGCCTCGCCGCGGGATACCTCGGCGGCGTGTTCGATCTTCTAGCGATGCGCGTCATCGACGCGCTGCTCGCGTTCCCCGCGCTCGTGCTCGCGATCGCGATCACGTCCGCGCTCGGACCGCAGATCCAGAACGCCATGATCGCCATCGGCATCGTCGCGATCCCGGCGTACGCTCGACTTACGCGCGGTCAGGTCCTCGCGGTCCGTGCCCGCGAGTTCATCGTCGCCGCGCGCACGATCGGCTGCTCGCCGCTGCGCATCGTGCTGCGGCACATCTTCCCGAATGTGACCAACGCTCTTGTCGTACAGGCGACCCTCGCGACCGCGTTCGCGATCCTCGCGGAGGCGGCGCTTTCCTTCCTGGGCCTTGGCCCACAGCCGCCGTACCCATCGTGGGGACAGGACATCAACTACTCCCAGCGGTACCTCGCCAATCTCAAGTGGTGGATGAGCGTCGGCCCCGGTGTCGCCATCTTCACAGCGGTCTTCGCCTTCAACTTTCTGGGCGACGCGCTCCGCGACGCGCTGGATCCGCGCCTGCGCCGCTCCGCCTGACCGAGGCGGTACTTCTGTACTGGGCCGGTCTCCCCGGGACCGGGGACTGTTGCGCGAAGGGCTTGCCTGCTAAGCCAGTGCTTGAACATGCAGGTGAGCCAGGTCGCATACGACCGGTTCGTGCTGGAGCTCCCTCCTGCTGATGCCACGTGGCGTCCGCTCGCGGATCCGGAGGTCCTCGCCGAGACGGCCGCGTGGCTCTGGGACTTCGGGCCGAAGCCGCTGATCGCGGTGATCGGCTACGACGGAGCCGCTCCGAAATGGCTCGCCAGCTGGTCACCGCGGGCCGTCCGTCTTGCGCCGGGTGGGGCATCAACCGGCGCGGCGGTCGTCCTCGCGTCACGGAAGGACCTCGAACGCTTCCTCTCCGAGGGTGCGCCCCACGAGCGGACCATGCTCCTCTGGCCGCGCAACAAAGAGGCGAAGACGTTCGAGGCCCTCTGCGCCATCGCGAGTGGCTGGCTCAAGACGGTCGATGCGCACGCCGACATCCAGCGCGGCGGCGAGGTCTTCGAGGTCCATCAAGTCCAGGGCTGACTAGCGAGGACTCACGCGCTGGTCCACTTGGACGCTTCGCCGTACGACGATCCCGACATACGCGCCCGCGAACGCGCCGGCCAGTGCGAACCCGAGGGCCGCAAGCGCGGCGTAGTTGTCGAAGCGGATCGCTTCCACGACCGGGATGGGTAGGCCGACGAGCATGGCGATGATCAGCGCCGCGCGCGGCCGGATCGCCGACAGCGCTCCCGAGGTGAGCACGATGATGCCGGCGAGGATGCCCGTGTCGTCGAAACGTGGGTTCGCGTCGACACCAACGAGCCACAGACCCATGGCGAGCGCCGCGACCAGGACGAGCGCGGTGATCGCGTTCCTCATGTCCGCTCCTCGCCGCGCCGCTCGGCTTCCGCGCCGAGCTCACGCGTTCGCTGGTATGCGGCGTACACCGCCTTAGAGAGCACCGTGCGGAGCGCGCCCTTCTCGAGCTGGTAGATCGCCGCGGCGCTCGTGCCGCCCGGCGAGGTCACCATGTTGCGCAACTCGGCCAGATGCCGGCCGCTCTTTCGCGCGAAGAGCGCGGAGCCTTCCACGGTCCGCAGCACGAGCTCTTCGGCGACCCGCCGCGAGAAGCCGAGATGCACCCCCGCGTCGACGAGCGCTTCCATCAGCAGGAACACGTACGTGGGTCCGGTCCCGGAGAGTGCCGTGGCCATGTCGACCAGGGTCTCATCGTCGACCATCAGCTCCTCGCCGAGCGCGCCCAGGATGGCCTTGGCGAGCTCGCGCTGGTCGGCATCGACCGCGCCGGTCACGGCCCACGCGGTCACGCCCATCCCGACCTGCGCGGGCGTGTTCGGCATGGCGCGCACGATCGCCGGATGCTCGAGGCCGTCGCGTAGCGCGCGCAGCGTCGCGCCCGCGACGATGGAGATGACGAGCTGCTTCTCATCGAGCTTGCCGCGCAGCTCGCGCATGACTGTCGCGAGCACCTGCGGCTTCACGGAAAGAACGACGATGTGCGCATCCTTCGCCGCGTCGGCGTTCGAGGCGAGCGCCTTCACCTTGTAGGTCTTCATCAGATCCGCCCTCCGCTCGCGGCGCGGCCCGGTCACGAACACGTGCGACGGCGGCACCAGGTGGCGGTCGAGGAGGCCGCGGATCATCGCCTCGGCCATCGTCCCGCCCCCGATGAACGCGAGTCGCTTTCCGGTGAGCGACATGGAAGCGAAGTATGCGGACAGCACGAAATGTGGAAATCTCTCTTGCATTCGATGCGCGTCCGGAGTACACATGCGCTTCGCGCGTCGAGGCGCGCGAAGAAATGGAGGCAGCGATGGCGTACATCGTGTTTATCGCACTCACGTCATCGCGGGAGGCGGGTCCGGGCTAGCGCTGTAAGGAAATCTGTGCGGCGCTCTGATGCCACGGGCTCCTCCCCGTGGCTTTTTTGTGTCCAGAGCGAATCGCGGCGAAGGGAGGAGACCGATGGTCGGTCGGAAGTGCTGCGAGAGCGCCTGCTACGACCACGCGCAACAACGATCCCTATACCGGCATGCTCTCAACGCGCTGCTGCTCGCGTCCCGCTCGGGCTGCGACTCGGAGATGGCTCGCGAGCTGGCCGAGCGGTGCGCCGAGATGCTGCGCGCGGCCGACGACGGCCAGGAAGAGTTGGTCGTGGAGCGTCGATGATCGCGATGGGTGCTCGGCTAGTTCTTACGCGGAGCGGCGCAGGGCGTCCGGTACGTGCAGTCGTTGAACCCATCGGCCTTGCGGTCAGGCAGCGATGGGGTCGCGATGAGCGTGAGGTCAAAGTCGACGAGCTCCATCCGTTCCGCGGGCACGAAGCCCGCCGGTTTGCCATTTGCGGTCGCGTGGTTGAAGTGGACGACGGACAGATCTGGCATGGGGCCGACCGTCACCGCCCCTGTGGTCTCCGAGATCACGACCGGCGTCTCGATGACCCACTCGGCCGATCCATACGTCGAGGCATACGGGAGCGTGAGGCTGAACGTCTCGCCAGTCGAACGATTGCGAATGCTGATCGTCCACAGGCCGGGCGTGCCCTCTTTGATCTCGACGTGCACGCGGTCTCCCGGACGCACCCTCAAATCCGTGCGCACGAGCGGAGCGGGGATCGCCTCCCACCAGGCGTAGTAATCGGCCTTCCCCGACGCATCGACATCGTGTCCGATACCGGCCTGGATGAGCGTGGCGTCGGTCAACGCGCATGTCGTGTCGAGGCAGCCGCCGCCGATGCCGATCCAGCTCGACGAGTACTCCGCCTCCCCCGCGCGGTGAGGCCGCGCCATCGGCACCCTCCAGTTCGCGGCGACGGAGTGGAACGTCGTGTTCTTCTCGAGACGGCCCTGCACGTAGCCCGACCAGTTGAAGGACTGGTTCGCCGCGACGACGACGATGGGACGCGCCACCCGCGCGGTGGGAGGCGCTAGGGAAGCGAAGACGAGTGCGAGAAGCGCGACGAACCGAGCCAGCCGCACAAAGCGAGCGACCGCAGCCCTCATGCCACGGTCCAAGATGCGAGGTGGCGATTCAGTGGCGGATACGGACGAGGTCGCCGTCGACGAAGAGCCGCCGCGTGTCGATCCCGACGCGAGCGAACGCGACATGAGGGATCCCGATGTCGGCGAGTAACAGTTCGCCTACGGTTTCGCGCGCGCCGGACGCGAGCAGACCCTTCTTCGGGAGCGCCAGCGTGACGGTCACCATGGCGCGGATCGCGACATCGGTCTTGGCGCCGGAATCGGGGTCGAGGCCCGACGGAATATCGACCGCGAGGGTCGGCGTTCCCGATCCGTTCGCGGCGTGGATGAGGTCAGCGATGAGGCCGCGCGGCGCGCCACGAGCGCTGTAGCCGAGAAGTCCGTCGAGCAGTAGATCCGCCGTCGGCAACGGACCGCGCGGGATCTCCGGACTTGCGTACCGGACCACCGAGGGTCCGATCTGCAAGAGGGCGATCAACTGCCGCTTCGTCGTATCTCGGACATCGTCGGGAAACGCCGCTACCTCGGCGCGAACCTCAGCGCCCCAGTTGGCGAGATGGCGAAGGGCACCCGCCGCATCGCCGCCGTTGTTTCCCCGTCCGACCAGAGCCACGATCCGTTTTCCATCGACGCGGCCGGCGACCGCCCTTGCGGCAGTCGCGACCTTATGCGACGCGTTCTCCATCAACGCGTCGACGCTGAGACCTATTTCCTCGATCGTGATGCGGTCGACCTCGGCCATCTGAGCGGCGCTGATTCTCGGGACCTCGCGCGCGAACGGAAGGCCGTCGAGCGTCACTTCCGGCCGACGAGGATGAGCTTTCGGACCGCGAAGGTGACCGAGGTGATCTGGAACGCCTCGACCGCCGCCGGCGACGCCGTCCGCAGCCGGCGTCGTACTTCCTCGGCGCGGTCGGGCGGTGTCTGCGAGCGCTCGAGCCAGTTCTCGGTGGTGAGCTTCGTCACCGCGATATCCGAATCCACGGTCGTTCGAAGACCCGCGCGCTCGATGAGGTTGCGCCACCCCGAAACGGTCTGATTGCGAACATGGGATGGATCGCGAAGTGTTTCGACCTCGTTGATGAATGCGTCGAGCAGTGGATCGTCCGGTGCGAAGTTGTCGACAAGGACGAAGAGCCCACCCGGGCGGAGGATCCGACCGATCTCACGGAATGCCGCCGCCGAGTCGGCAAAGTGATGCGCCGCGAGGCGCGAGGTGACCACGTCAGTCGATCCCGACGCGATCGGCAGCGCCGTCGCATCGGCCTGGATGAGGATCGCGTTCGCTACGCCCGCGCCTGCGAGGACGGTGCGCCCCGCGTCGAGCATCTCTCGCGTCGCGTCGACGCCGATCGCCGCCGCGAACGACGGAGCGACCCGGCGGAGCGTGTGGCCCACGCCGGTGCCGACGTCGACGAGCCGGTCGCCGCCGTGCTCCGTCGCGAGGTTCACGATGCGGTCGAGATCCTCGCCGCGGGCATGCGTCGGGCTCTCCACGTAGGCAGCCGCGGTGCGGCCGAACTGCCGCTGGACCGGACCGATCTGGCTCATTCGTCGGCAAGCGGCTTCGCGAACTCGACGGTGCGCTCACGGCGGTAGCCGATCGCCGTCCAGAAGGTCATCGCGTCTTCCTCTTCGTCCCACACGATGAGATTCAGCTTCTTGCAGCCCTGCGCGCGGAGGCGCTCCTCGACCTCGCGCACGATCCTCGTGGCGATGCCGCGGCGGCGCATGTCGGGATGCGTCGCGACGTGATACAACCACCCGCGGCGTCCATCGAATCCAACGAGCGCAGTCGACACGATGCGGTCGCCTTCGCAGCCCACCAAACACAGCCCTGGGTTGTGCGACAGAAGGCGCGCCAGCGATACATCGTCGTCGCCGGGGCGGATGCGGACGCCGCTCGCCTGCCATAGCGCTCGCACTTCAGCGCCGTCGCTCGGGCGCAGCTCGCGGATCTCCATCGACGCCATACTGACGGCTCGTGCGCATCGGCCGCTTCGACGTGCGGATCTTCAGTGACGGCGTGTTGCGCCTCGACGGCGGAGCGATGTTCGGCATCGTTCCAAAGGTGCTGTGGGAGAAACAGAAGCCTGCCGACGAGCGGAACCGCGTAGCGATGGATATGAACTGTCTCCTGATCCGCGATGCGGACCACGTCGTCCTGGTCGAGACGGGCGCCGGCCCCAAGCTCACCGCGAAACAAAAGGAGATCTTCGGCATCGATGGCCCGCCGCGGCTGCTCAACGAGCTGAAGGCGCTCGGTGTGCGACCGGATCAGATCACGCTCGTGGTCAACACTCACCTCCACTTCGATCACTCAGGTGGCAACACGTATCGCGACGGCGATCGTCTGGTACCGACCTTCCCGCGGGCGAGCTACGTGTTCCAGCGGCTCGAATGGCAGGACGCGATGTCGCCGAACGAACGGACGCGCGGCAGCTATCTCGCGGACGACTACGCTCCTCTCGAGGCCGCGGGGAAGCTCGAGCTCATCGACGAATCCGTCGAGATCATTCCCGGAGTCCGGCTCGATCGCGTCCAGGGACACACGCGGGGCACGCAGACGGTCCGCGTGAGCGACCGCGGTGAGACGCTCTTTTTCTCGAGCGACTTCATGCCTGATCGCCATCATCTGCCCCTGCCCTGGATCCCGGCCTTCGATCTCTTCCCCCTCGACACGCTCGCCGCGAAGAAGCTCGTCCTCCGCCGCGCCATCGACGAACGCTGGATCGTGGGATTCACGCACGATCTGCCTCGGCTCGGGCGCATTTCCGAATCCGAGGGCAAGTACCGCTTCGGCGAGGTGGCCGACTGACCGATCTGCCGAGGAGCGCGTCGACGATCGTCGTCGGTGGCGGGATCGTCGGCTGTGCGGCGGCCTTCTTCCTGGGTGAGCGTCACGAGCGCGAGGTGCTCCTCCTCGAGCGGGATCGCCTCGGATCGGGGACCACGAAAGGCGGCCTCGGTGGCATCCGGCACCAGTTCGTCGACGAACTCGATATCCGGCTATCGCAGCTCGCGACCGCGTTCTGGCACAACTTCGAAGACCGCACCGGGTCGCGGCATGACTTCCGCGAACGCGGCTACCTCTTCATCGCGAATACCCTTCTGGGAGTCGCGGAGCTGCGCGAGCCGCTCCCGCTCTACGAGCGCCTCAAGGTCCCCGTCGAGATGGTCGGCCGAGTGGAGATCGCGGAGCTCGTTCCGCGGATGCGCGTCGATGACCTCGCGGGCGGCCGCTTCTGCGGACGCGACGGCTACGGCGATCCCCTCGTCGCACTCGCGGGCTTCGCCGCATCGGCGCAGCTTGCCGGCGTCACGTTCCGCGAAGGCATCGGAGTCGAGGCGCTGCTGCGCGAGGGAGATCGCGTGACCGGCGTGCGAACCACGGCGGGCGACGTACGCGCCGAGCGCGTGCTCGTCGCGACGGGTTGTTGGACCTCCGCTCTGTGCGCGACGGCATCCGTCGCGGTGCCAATCTGGCCGTACCGGCGATCGATCATGGAGTCGGGCCCGATCCCGCAGCTCGCGGACATCCCGCTGACCATCGAGTGGGAGTCAGGCTTCCACTTCCGACCGAAAGGCAAGGCGCAGCGCTTCGCGATGCCGAACCTGACCGCCGATGGCACCGAAGAGAAGGGTCCCGCGGGCGCGCCCTCCGCCTACCCTGGCGAGCACGCGCCGCTCGAGGTACCCGCGTCGCTCGAGCCATGGGTCCTCGCGCGCGCGGCATGGCGGCATCCCGCGTTCGCCGACCTGCGCATCGTCGATTCATGGTCGTGCTACTACGAGATGACGCCGGACGATCACCCGGTCGTCGGCGCGGTCCCGGGCGTCGCGGGCCTCTATGTCGCCGCCGGTTTTTCCGGGCACGGGTTCATGCACGCTCCGGCGACGGCGCAGCTGGTAGTCGAGGAGATGCTTGACGGCCGCGCGCGAACGATCGACATCGCCGATCTCTCCCTCGAGAGGTTCCAGACCGGGCGTCGGCCGTTCAAGGCGACGGTGCTGTGAACGTCCGCGTCGCCCGCTTTCTAGACGGCGCGCGCGAAGCGACCGGCACGGCGGTCATCGTCGACGTCTTCCGCGCCTTCACCACGACGGCGTTCTGCGTCGCGGCCGGAGCGAGGGAAATCGTGCTCGTTGCCGACCACGAGCAGGCGCTCGCGCTGAAGCGCGACGATCCGTCGCTCTTCCTCACCGGCGAGATCGAGGGCCGTCCGATCCCGGGATTCGACGTCGGCAACTCGCCGTCCGCGATCGAGCACCTCGACCTGGAGGGGCGTCGTGTCGTGCAGCGCACGAGCGCGGGAACCCAGGGCGTGAACGCAGCGTCCGCGGCGAGCGACATCCTCCTTGGAAGCTTCGTGATCGCCGAGGCGACGGTCCGCTACCTGCGCGGCCACGCGGACGAGGTCACCGTGGTCGCGATGGGTCATGGCGCAGCCGAGACCGCCGACGAGGATGAGGCCTGCGCGCTCTACCTTGCGTCTCGCCTCGCCGACTCGCCGACCGATGTCGCGGCGATCATCGCCGCGTTGTGGGAGCACGAGCATCCCGACTGGCCCGACTGGTTCCCGAGGCGCGATGCCGAGCTCGCAACCGAGACCGATCGCTACTCGTTCGCGCTACCAGTGCATCGCGAGGATGGCCTCTTGATCGCGCGGCCGGTCTTCCCCTAACCCGCCCGCCAGCTCGTGTTTCCTCGGACGCCCACCGGGAACCCGCTCGGGCCCATCGCGCCGGGTGGAGGTCCCTCCTCGCCCGGCCGGGCGAATCCGGCGATTCGCTCAGCGAGCCGGCCACCCTCGGTCAGCTCGTCCATCGCCTGATCGAGATGCTTGTCGGTGACCCGGATCGCGCCGTCGCCGTTTCCGTCGATGGCGCCGAACACGGTGGCGTTGCGCAGCAGCTCCTTGATGTACGCGGGGCTCGCGCCTTCGGTCCGTGTGATGAACCGCTCGAGATCGGCGACATCGAGACGAAGCCCGCGCCCGTAGAGCGCGAACAGCCTCCGGCGTGCGTCAGCGTTAGGGAGCGGCAGAGGAATGGCGAGGTCGACGCGGCCGGGCCGCGCCGCGAGCGCGGGCTCGAGGATGTCCGGCCGATTCGTCGTTAGGACGAAGAGCACGTCGACGTCGTCGCGCAGGCCATCCATCTCGTTGAGCAGCTCGAAGAGCATGGGCTGCGTTTGCATTCCGGGCATGCCGCGCTCCTGCGCGATGAGGTCGACGTCCTCGACGACGACCATGCTCGGCGCGAGGATGCGCGCCATCTGCGCGACCGCACTGATGAACCCGAGGCCGCGCCCGGTCGTGAGCAGGACGGTCCGGCCCTGCATGCGACCGGCGAGGTACATGACCGTGAGCGTCTTGCCAACCCCGGGTGACCCATAGAGCAACAGGCCGCGCTTGATCGGGCGGCCGGCCGCGATGAGCCGCTCGGCGTGCTCGCT
>WNGI01001072.1_pt1 | contig 23779 bp, 28 predicted proteins | sample 5400621 | NCBI WGS metagenome assembly WNGI01 (sample SAMN13153374, study PRJNA577476) | soil metagenome | isolation source: 20 cm soil or saprolite under Garry oak tree replicate 1 | place: USA:California | collected 2016-06-15 | reverse complement strand
CGGTGATCACGGTCTCGAGCGATTGCGCGACTTGCGGGAGCTCATACCCGACGTACTCGGCCAGACGCTCGGTGATGAGGTAGGCCCGCGGATGCCGAGAGAAGAACAGCAGCAGATCGAGATCGCACGGGTGCCTCAGGCACCCAATACGGTGAAGGAGATCCACGATGCGCTCGGGTGTCATGCGCTTGGACGTCACGAAAAGGTCCCTACCCAAACATCCTGACCAGTCGGGCTGGACCGGCCGTGCTGGTGGATGAGATCTCGAAGAGCGCTGCAGCGGCCTGGTTCCCGGCGACAACCCTGTCCGCGACGTCGATGACGAAGAAGGCGACCGGCAGCGCCACGAGCATGGGGTGAACGAGGCGAGCAGGTTGCTCGGCGCCGGAGTCCGGGTTGACCGGATCGGGCCTGGAACTTCGCATCACAAAACGCTCCTGCGCCGGCTCGTGTCTGTTCATCGGTACCGACGGCGGCACCGCTCAAGCTCCGTGCGCTAGCCCTTCGCGAGCTTCTCGACCTCCTTCTTCGAGCTCCGTGCGCTAGCCCTTCGCGAGCTTCTCGACCTCCTTCTTCGACATCGTCTGCAACTGCGACAGAAGGGTTTTCACCTTCCGCTCAGACGCGTGATCAGCCAGGATGAACTTCTTCGACTTTGTCCTGACGATGTAGGCCACCCAGTCGTCCAGGCTCGGCGTGCCCCGCCAGACGATGGTGAGACCGCTGAGCCGCAGGCGACGGCGTCCTTCGACTCTTGCCAGTGGCTTGCGACTCGCCTCCATCGGCCCCAGTCCTCACGTGAGAAGGGCAAATCTCTTTCGACGTCAGCGATTCGATGGTGGATCGATATCTACGAGCACACGACTGGAGATGTCAACACTTGGTTCGCCCGCATCAAATGCCTGTCCGCGCGCCTCTGGGCTCGCGCGACCCTGTCGAATAGCCGACATTTTGGCGTCGCGCCGGTGGTGGATGGATAGACCGTCGTTTTGGGCGACCGCAACCGTGAGACCGCGTCACGCCGAGCAATTCTGACGCCTGTGGATAACTGTGAAAATGTGGATAAGATATGGGTGGGTGTTACGCGGAGGTTGTCGGCAGGGCGCATCCAGGCCCGTCGCACACGTGCTGTATTCGAACGTGAGCCGGTAGCGCCGAAGCTCGGGTGTACGAAAAAGGGGATCCTGGCTAAGGTGGCAAGGAGGCGCGGGATGGCTCTGGTTCCGATTGTGGTCGAACTGACCCCGCGCGGGGAGCGGGCGTACGACATCTTCTCCCGCCTCCTCAAGGAGCGGATCATCTTCCTCCCGACCTACATCGAGGACGAGATCGCCAACCTGGTCATCGCCCAGATGCTCTTCCTGGAGGCCGAGGATCCCGACAAGGACATCCAGCTTTACATCAACTCCCCCGGCGGCTCGGTGACGGCGGGCATAGCCATCTACGACACGATGCAGTACGTCAAGCCGGCCATCTCCACCATCTGCATGGGGCAGGCGGCGTCTATGGGCGCGCTCCTGCTCTGCGCCGGCACCAAGGGCAAGCGCTTCGCGCTGCCGCACGCCCGGATCCTGATCCATCAGCCGCTAGGCGGAGTGCAGGGGCAGGCCACCGACAGCATCCTGGTCCACCACACCGGGCAGTCCATGGAGAAGATCCAGCGGGACACCGACCGCGATTTCTTCATGACGGCCGAGCAGGCGAAGGAGTACCGGATCGTGGACGCGGTGATCTCCGCCAAGCCGACCACGCGGCCAGTCCCCGAGGGGGCCGTGCCGGCGGCGGCGCGCTGAAGTATTCGTTCTGCGGCAAGAGCCAGAACGACGTGTGCGAGATAGGTCGATCCAGTAGGGACTCCGAGCAGCAATCAGCATATGCAGCCCATGCGCCTAAACGAGGTCGGCCTCAAACGTCACACCGTTTGATATCGGTGAATGCGTGCCCGCGATCTGAACCAGCGGCTCAAGGGTCGTCTGCCGATCCAAGGGGCCGAGAGACGTCGTGAGTAACCAGGAGCTTCAGGCCACTCTAACGATTCCGGCACTTCGAGGTTCCAAAAGCTATCGAGTCCCCTTCGGGACATAGGACACGCCCTAGCCCGGTACGCCGGCTGTGCCTGCCATAGGGACGTTGGTGAATAGTTAGACGGGTGTGACCTGGCCCCCAAACGGCAGGGAGGCGAACACGTCTGTCAGTCGGTTCTCGTTGGGGCCACCACCGTCCCGCTAGTCGAGCCGGTAGAACCTCCGCGCGTTGTGCAGCAGGATCTTCTCCTTCACCTTGTCCGACAGGTCAGTCCGCTCGACGAACTCCGGGATGTCGTGCAGGAAGTCGGGACGGGCCCGCTCGTGTGGGAAGTCGGAGGCAAAGAAGATCCGGTCCTCGCCCACTAGCTCGATGACGTAGGGCAGCGTCCGCTCCTCGACCTCGCACGAGAAGTAGATGTTGCCCTCGCGGACGTACTCGCTCGGCTTCCGGCGGAGGAACGGGCACCACCGCTGGCCCCGCTTCTCGAACTCGTCGTCCATGCGATCCATCATGTAGGGCACCCAGCCGGCGCCGCACTCGAGGAACGCGACCCGTAGCTGGGGGAACCGCTCGAAGACGCCGTCGAACATGAGGCTGGTGAACTGGACGAGGATGGCGAACGGGTGCTCGAGCGTGTGGGTCTTGATGAAGGAGTCGAAGAAGTCGAAGCCGAACCCCCGGCTGGGCGCGCCGTGGACCGCGAGCGCCACGTCGAGCCGTTCGGCCTCCTCGTACAGGGGATCGAAGTCGCGATGGCCGAATGCCTTGCCGAGCACGGTCGCCGCGGGCAGTAAGGCGCCTCGCATGCCGAGATCACGCACGGCGTGCCGCAGCTCGGTCACTGCGGCGCCGACGTCCAGGATGGGCAAGAGCGCGATGCCCTGAAGCCGGCCGTCGCGCTTCGTGTAGGCGTTGTAGAGCCAGTCGTTGTAGGCGCGGGCGAGGCCGATCGACCAGTCACGGTCCTGGACGAGGCCGAAGGCCAGCCCGCCCGTGGGATAGAGAAACGTCATCTCCATCCCGGTGTCGGCGAGGAAGCTCACCCACGATTCGGGATCGCCCAGTGCGATGCGATCGGAGGCGGCCCGGAACCATCCGTCGAGCGATGGGAAGTACGAGAAGCACGACCGGTCGGCGTTCTTGAGCGATTTGCCCAGGTAGGTGGCGTACTGGGCGATCTGTTCATCGTGCTCGATGCAGTGTCCGTCGGCGTCGATCACGCGGAAGCGCTTCGCCATGTCCCTACCTCCGGCGAGGTTAATAGAACGTCAATCCGCCGTTGACGGTGATCGTCTGCCCGGTGATGAAGGCCGCATCGTCCGAGGCGAGGAAGACCACGGTGCCGACGAGGTCGCGCGGTTCTTCCGGGCGCTTGATGCACTGAGCGCGCAGCATCGTCTCGCGCTGCTCGGGGGTCACCGTCTCCCGCGGGATCTCGGTGAAGGTGGCGCCCGGTGTGATGGTGTTGACCGTGATCCCGAAGTCACCGAGCTCGCGGGCCATCGCGCGTGTCATCGCGAACACGGCGCCCTTCGAGGCGATGTAGTGCAGGTAATTCGGGCGGCCCATGAAGATGGCGGCGGAGGAGATGTTGATGATCCGCCCACTGCGCTGTTGCCGCATCTGGGGAACGACCGCCTTGCTGGCCAGCCACACGCCGCGGACGTTGACGGCCATCAGCTCGTCCCACTCCGCCTGGCCGATCTCCCAGAAGGGCTTCATCGTGATGGTCGAGAAGATCGCCGCGTTGTTGACCAGGACGTCGAGACGGCCGAACTGGCGCACGGTCGTGGCGACCATCTCCCGACAGCTCGTCTCATCGGCGACGTCGGTCCGCACGAAGGTGGCCTGGCCACCTGCGGCCAGGCACTCCTCGGCGACCGCCTTTCCCTTCGCCTCGTTCAGCTCGGCCACCACGACGCGGGCGCCCTCCTCGACCAGCCGATGCGCGTACGCGCGTCCGATTCCCTGGCCGGCGCCAGTAACGATTGCGACCCGATCCTCGAGCTTCATCGTTGCTGCTCCTGGCGCGCCCCGAGCTCAGCGCGCAGCATCTTCGCCGCGGCCACCATCGACGTGAGCTTGCCGAAGGCGACGTCACGCGGCAGGTATTTCATTCCGCAGTCGGGCGCGAGAATGACGTTTTCAGGCCTGACGAAGGTCAGCGCGCGCTTGATGCGCGCGGCCACCGTCTCCGGCGTCTCGACCATCCTGTCGTCCAGGTCGAGGCAGCCGACCATGATCTGTTTGCCCTCGAGCTTGCCGAGCACCGCGCAGTCGAGCTTCGACTGGGCCGTCTCGACCGAGACCTGACGACACGGACAGCCCGCCAGCTCGGGGAGGAACGAGTAACCCGTCGGGCGCCGGTGGATGATCGCCGCATAGCCGAAGCAGATGTGCACGGCAGTCGTCCCGGTGAGGCCGTCGAGAGCGCGGTTCAAGGCGCGCAGGCCATACTCGCGAGCCTTCTCCGGCCGCGCTTGCATGTAGGGCTCGTCGATCTGCACGATGTCGGCGCCGGCGGCGAAGAGATCGCGGATCTCCTCGTTGACCGCAGCGGCATAGTCCATCGCTGCCGCTTCCTCGCTCGGGTAGAAGTCGTTCTGGGCCTGCTGGCTCAGCGTGAACGGGCCTGGCACGGTCATCTTGATCGGCCGGGTGGTGTGGGCGCGCAAGAAGCGGACGTCCTCCACCTCGACCGGGCGCCGGCGCCGGATCGGGCCCACGATGCGCGGCACCGGATTGGGATGGCCCGAGCGGTCGAGCGCGGTGCCCGGATTGTCGACGTCGATGCCCTCGAGCGCCGTGGCGAACCGGTTCGAATAGCTCTCGCGGCGGATCTCGCCGTCGGTGACGATGTCGAGGCCGACCGCTTCCTGATCGTGGATCGCCAACCGCGTCGCGTCGTTCTGCGCCTCCGCCAGCCACGGCTCGGGGACGCGCCACAGCTCGCGAGCCCGTACGCGGGGCGGGAAGCGACTGGCGAGCTTCTGGCGGTCGATCAGCCATTCGGGTTGCGGGTAGCTGCCGACGAGCGTGGTGGGAAACAGCGTGGCCATCAGTTGTAGAGGATCGCCTTCAGCTTCGCCGAGAGCGCCGGCTCGATCGTGAAGGCGTCGGCCACGAGCTTTTCCAGCTCTTCACCGGTCACGGGATCGAGCGTGAGCTTGGTCTTTTCTATTTCGGCCAGGAACGCGGGATCCTTCAGCGTCTCCTGAAACGCCTTGCGGAGGAGCTGCACGCGCTCCTTCGGCGTCGCCGGCGGCAGCACGAACGGCCGGGCGTACGCGCTGACGTTCTGCACCGCGACCTGGATCAGCCGACGGGCCTCGTCGTTCTTGGCCAGGTTGACCGCGAGCGGAACGTTCGGCAAATCGGGAAATGGCTTCGCGGTCACCTGGACGATCGGCACGACCTCGCCCGCGTCGAGCGCATTGCGCCACGCCGCCCGCATGGACTCCCACGACCAGCACGCGCCGGCCAGCTCGCCGCCCGTCGCCGCCAGACGAATCTCGGACGTGCCCTTGTAGCCGGTGACGACCTGGATCGGCAATCCCAGTGCCGCCTTCAGCGTCCGCCCGGCCTTGTCGGGCGTGGCGCCGGGGAGGATGCCGCCGAGCTTCACCGGTGCGGTGGCGGCCATCCATTTGTCCAGGGACGTGATCCCGCTAGCCTTCGTCAGGGCGCACACGACTTCTTCCCTCGCGGTGGCGCCGATGAAATGGAACTTGCGCGCGTCGAACTCGATCCCGGGCTGTCCGAGGACCTGACTCAGGACGAGCGAGCCGTCGAAGTTGCCGACGATCAGGCCGTCGGCCTTGGCCACGCGGTAGAGATGGTTGGCCGCGATCAGGCTGCCGGCGCCGACCATGTTCTCGACGATGATCGTCGGGTTGCCGGGGATGTGCTTGCCCCAGTGTCGCGCCAGCACGCGCGCGTACGTGTCGAACCCGCCGCCGGCGGCCAGGCCCACGATGATGCGGACGGTCTTGCCCTCGTAGAAGGACTGGGCGCGCGCGGAGTCGGCGCCTGCGCTGGCCAGCACGGCGACGGCGACGACCGATGCGATCAATCCTCTTCGCATGCGCATCCTTTATATGCCGAGGAGCGCCGAAGGATTCTTACGCGTCATCTCGTCGAGCTGAGCATCGCTCACGCCCAGCTCGCCGAGCCGCTTGACGAACGCCACGAAGCCGTTGATCGGCAGGTCGAGCGGCGCCGCCCCCATGTCGCTGGCCAGGATCGAGTGATCGGCGCCGACTGCCTTGATGGCAGCCGCCATCTGCTCGACGCTGGCGCCTCGCCACGACTGAAAGCGCGGGACGCTCGACTGTGGGCCGAGATAGACGCCGATGTAGGCGTGCTCGATGAACGCGCCTAACCTGGCCGCTTCGCGCTGCTCGTCGATCGACATGTTGATCGGGTCGTAGTCGGCGTGCGTGCAGACGATCTTCTGCACGCCGGCGGCCCGCGCTTCCTTGATCAGCGCGATCGCTTCCTGGGGCGCCAGGTGACAGGTCTCGAGCACGAGGTCGTGCTTGGCGCAGAGCTTCAAGACCTCCTGCATCGCCGGCACGAGCTTCGTCCCATCGAAGGCTTCCACGGGCGGTGTCGAGTTCTTGAAGCGCTGGTGGTGGTTGCGCGAGTTCAAGCTGGGCAGCCAGACGACCTTCCCGAGCTTGTCCGCTCCACCGCCACGGAAGACGGCCATCGCTTCCACCGCGGCGGGATTGATGCCGCCCGTCGGCCAGTTCATGACGACGCCGCCGTAGACCTTGATCCCCGGGACGGCCGCGCTCGCCTGGGCCGCGCGCGTCACCGTCTCGAACGCTCCGCCCTTGAGCACGATGGCCTTCAAGCCGCGCTCGCGCGCGCCATGCGCCGCCTCGACGGCGCCGACCGTGCGGTCGAAATTGTCGGGATACGTGTGCACGTGGAAGTCGATCATCCCCGCGGTCATCTGGTCCTGGGGCCGCGCGGGGGCTGGCGTCTGCGCCTCTGCAACCGACGCGGACCCCGCCACGCCGGCCGCGGTGAATTGCAGAAAGCGCCGTCGCGAGATCGGGTCGAGGCACATCGTCGGACCTCCTTCCGGTCGACGGAAGAGTAAGCGCCACGCGGCCCACGAGCAAGGGCGGTTGCGGTCGCCGGACACGCGCGCATATATAAGGAGGGGCGTTCTGGCACGCGCATCCGTCCTTCGGCGCGCGAACAGGGCGCAATCGAATGCCGACCGGAGGGTTCAATGACGGCCGCACCCCGAGCGGAGCCTCTTGCGCCTCCCTATCCGCCCGAGCTCCAGAAGGTCTTCGACAGCATCATGCCGCCGGGCGTGCCTCCACTGGCGTTGTTCACCACGCTCGCTCGTGTGCCGCGCATCTGGGAGCGCTTCCGAGCCGGCAGCCTTCTCGACCGCGGTCCAGTCTCGCTCCGGCATCGGGAGATCGTCATCGACCGAACGTGCGCGCGGTGTGGCTGCGCGTACGAGTGGGGCGTCCACGTCGCATTCTTCCAGCAGCGCGCGGCCCTGACGCCGGAGCAGGTGCGGGCGACGGTGCACCGAAACGCCGATGATCCGGCCTGGAATGCCGAGGAGCGGCTGCTGATCCGGTTGGTCGACGAGCTGCACGATTCTGCGAGCATCTCCGAAGAGCTGTGGAAATCGATCAGATCCTCGAGCTGATCGCGCTCGTCGGCTTCTATCACACGGTCTCGTTCTTCGCGAACGGCCTCAGGCTGGCGCCCGAGCCCTTCGGCGTTCAGCCGCCTCGGGAACGAGTGGCCGGCAGCGCGGGAGAGCAGGAGTCGCACCGATGACCAGGTTCAGGAGAACGCTCGTCGTGGCTGCGTCGGAGCTCCTTCTCCTCGCCGGAGTGACGGCGACAGGGTCAGCGACACCGGGGACAGGGGTCAGCGACACCATCCTGGCGAAGGGGACGTCGCCGAACGGCATCGTGGTCGGCAGCCGCGGGAACACCGAGGTGGCCGTACGCGAGATCACCATCGCCCCCGGCGGCTCAACCGGCTGGCACTACCACGAGGGCGCGCTGATCGCGGTCGTGAAGTCCGGCACGTTGACCCGCACGCTGCACGACTGCTCGACCGAGCAGACGTTGCCGGGCGGATCGTTCGTCGAGCCGGCGGGACGGACCCACGTCCACATCGGCCGCAATCTCGGAACCGAGCCAGTCGTCTTGCTCGTCACCTCGGTGCTGCCGGCCGGCCAGCGTCTGTCCAACGATGCCCCGCAGCCGCCGTGCGACCGATGATCCCGGGGACACCGCGACGCCAGCGGAGGTGGCGGTGGCTCAGCGGAAGTGCGGCATGACGTGGCGGGCGAACAGCTCCATGCTCCGGCGCGCCTTCGGCTTTTCCATCATGCCGAAGTTGATCTGGAAGGTCGGGTAGACGTCGCCGAAGGTCTCGCGGATGTAAGTGAGCTGGCGTGCGGCGTCGTCGGGGTCGCCGATGATCGCGCGCGTCTCGTCGAGCACGCGCTCGTAGGTGATGTCGTTGAGCATTTGCTCCAGCGCCGAGTACGGCTTGTACTGCCCCGACTGCCGCCCGGTCCACGCCTTTGCCGACTGGCGGAAGTTCCGGAGGTACTGCTCCATGTAAGGCCGGCACTCCTCGCGCGCTTCCTTCCGGGTCGGGGCGACGAAGAGGTGCAGCACCATCATGACCTCGCCCGGTCCCTTGCGCGCTTCGTGACCGTGATCGCGATACGCCTGACGGTAGAGCTGGAGCTTCTCGGCCAGCTCGTGGTGCTCGCCGAGGTAGGGCACGACCATCAGGTTGTAGCCACGCTCGCCCGTCCACACGAACGACTCCGGCGTCACCACCGCCGCCACCCAGATGGGCGGATGCGGCTGCTGAGTCGGGCGCGGGAGCGAGGTCACATTCTTGAAGCGGTGGAACTTGCCCTCGAAGGTGACGGTCTCCTCGGTCCACAGCCGCGTGATGGCCTCGATACCCTCCTCGAACCGCGCCCGGCTCTCGTCCATCGAGATGCCGAACGCGTCGAACTCGTAGGGCATGAACGCGCGGGCGAAGCCGGCGTCGAGGCGGCCGCCGCTGATGGCGTCGAGCATCGTGAGCTGGCCGGCCAGCTTCAGCGGGTGATTGAAGACGGGCAACACGGCGCCGGTGACCATGCGCAGCCGCCGCGTGCGCTGGCTGCAGGCGGCCAGGAACACGCAGGGGTCGGGGCTGTAGCCGCCGTACGAGGTGAAGTAGTGCTCGACGATCTTGACGCTGTCGTAGCCGAGCCGGTCCGCCTCCTCGGCGAGATCGAGCACGTCGGCGAAGTACTGTTGACCCGACACCCGATCGGGATGGACGTCGGGGAAATAATCGATCCCGAACTTCATCGCCGACGCTTACTTGATGGCCTGGGGGTTGATCGGCGAGCCCACGGCGCGCGTGATCGGCAGCGGCGGGGCCACGAACATGAACTCGTAGACGCCGTCGGCCGCGCAGTCGGCGCCGAGCGCCTCGAGGTCGAAGATCTCGCCGACCAGCAGCCCCATGTTGACCACCATCACCAGGTGGAGCGGCTGGAAGGAGTTCGGCAGCTCGTTGGGCCTCACCTCGGCGCCCCACGTGTCGGTCGCGATGCCGGCGATCGATTTCCCGTAGAGCCACGGCGCGGTGTGGAACGACAGCCCCGGCGCATCGCCCGCCGAAAACGTGCCCCAGCTCTTCTCGCGCACCCGCCGGCCGACGTCGCCCGTCCGGATCAGCACGATGTCGCCGGGCTCGACCGTCACCCGTTGCTTTGCCGCGCACGCCTCGAGATCCTCGACGTAGATCGCCTCGCCCGGCCGCATCGCGTCCACGCCCTTGAAGCGCGCCATGTCGAGCAGCACGCCGCGGCTCGCGATCCGGTCTTTGTAGTGCTCGATGCCGTTCTTGGCCGCACCGTTCGAGCTGACCAGCGCGGCGTCGCGGCCCCCGTACATCTTGCCGTTGTGGAAGATGTGGCCGAGGCCGTCCCACTGCGTGCCGCATTGCAGGAACATGGTGATCTGATCGTCGGCGAAGCCCCAGCCGTAGGGCAGCGTGTCGAAGCCGGCCAGCTTCTGACGGCCGGCGACGTGATCGGTGCCCGTCGCCACCATGCTGTGCAGTGGATTGACCCGGCCGAACGCGCCCGTCTGCGGGCCGCTCGTGTCGAAGTTGAGCGCGCAGGAGATGATCTTGCCCTGGCGCACGAGGCCGGCCGCGCGCTTGACCACGGCGGGCGTGATGAAGTTCAGCGTGCCGATCTCGTCGTCCTTCCCCCACCGGTCCCAGTTGCGGAACCGCTTGCAGTACTCCTCGAGCAGGGCCGGGGTGACGGCGGGGCGGTTCGTCATCGATACGTGCCCTGGCCCGCCGCGTGGATGCCGGCGCCCGTCACGTAGTCGAAGAGGTTGGCGACGTTCATCTTCATCACGCGCGGCGCGTAGCCCTCCTGCTCGACGTCCATCGGATAGCGGTCCGTCATCGCGGTGAGGCTCTCGACGCACTGGTCCTTCGTCAACCCGCGGTCGACGCCGCCGCGCACGTAGTCGACCCACTCGCGAATGAAGGCCTCCTGCTCCTTGAGGTAGGCCTTGTCGCACACCGGGCCGTGGCCGGGCACGAGCGTCTCCGCGCGCACGCGGCGCAGGTGATCGAGGGCCTCCAGCCACCGCGCCGGATCGGCCTCCTGCAGCCATGTCTGGACCTTGCAGAAGATGTTGTCGCTGGTGAAGACGACGCCTTCCTCCTCGACGATCACCGCCGCCTGATACGGCGTGTGCCCCGGCATGTGGACCATGCGGAACGTGTGGTTGCCGACGTGGAGCGTCATCTCCTTCTGGAACGTGATGATGGGCGCGTTGGGCCGATAGCCCTCCAGCAGTTTCGGCTCGTCGGGACCGAACGTGCCGACGCGGGCCACGTGCTCGGCCAGATCCGTGCCGAGGATGCGGGTTCGCACGCCCTCGTGGGCGATGGCGGGCACGTCGAAGAACGCGTTGGCCGTCCAGTGATCGCCATGCGGCTCGGTGTTGATGATGTAACGCAGCCGGCCGCGGCGCGCGATCTCCGCCTTCAGGCGCAGGGCGTCGCTCGGCTTGAACGGGCCGTCGATCAGGACCAGGCCGTCCGACGTCGTGACGAGGCCATGGTTGGAGCCGCGCTGCCCGGTCTCGACGAACACGTTGGCGGTGAGCTGTCTCATGACGTCACCTCGCGGGCCAGGTCGGCACCATCTCGGGATGGCGATCGCGGCCGGCCTGCACCCGGTACAGCACCATGCGCGTGACGCTGGTCACGCGGTGCACCTCGCCGGCGGGGAAGACCACGGTCGCGCCCGGGCCCAGACGAACCTCCTTCGTTCCATCGTTGAACAGGCCTTCGCCTTCGAGCACGTGATAGATCTCGTCGGCGTCGGGATGGGAATGAATCGGCGACGTCTGTCCCGGCTCCCAGCCGACGACGCTGATCGACGAGTGGGGCGTCTCGGCCAGCGTCTTGTAGACGTGGTGCGTCGGCGAAAACTCCTTGGAGGCCTTGAGGTCGAGGATCTCCATGGCCTACTTCTTCTTGGGCTCAAACCCGGGAACGTAGGCGGGCGCGGAGATGGAGGCATCGACGGCCTTGCCCACGATGCCGTGCGACGTGTCCTTGCAGGTGAAGAACAGGACGTCCTCGTCCGGCGTCGCCACCGCCGAGTGAACGGCGTTGGACGGGATGTACACGAGCGAGCCCTTGGTCGCGCGCGACTTCACGCCCGCCACCTCGGTGTCGAGCGTGCCCTGCATGACGTAGATCCACTGCTCGTTGGGATGACTGTGCGGGCGGCTGCCGGTCCCCCGAGGCATCCGCATGAGACCGACCTGGATGCGCTCGCCCTCGACGACAGGCCCGTGCGAGGTCGAGTAGCCGGTGCCGGCGTCGATCGCCTGCAGCTTGGCCAGATCGAAGGTGAAGTGACCGTCACCGGCCTTGATGGCGCCTTCCGTCTTGGTGCTCTGGGCCATGTCATGTCCTCCCGCTGCGCGAGCGACCGCTGCGCCAGCTATTGGGCAAACTCGAACGCGTCGTGCGATTCGGAGTCGAGGTGCATGCCCTGGATGCCGGCGGACTGCACGTCACCGCTGGCCAGGTGCAGACGATTGCCGACGACGGCACCGGCCAGGCCGTGACGCGGGACCGGCATCGACGGCAACGTCATCCAGCTATTGGTCGCCGGGTCGTAGGCCTCGAGCGCTCGGAACGCCGCCATGAGCTGACCGTTTTGGAATTCGCCACCGGCCACGTAGATCCGGTTGCCGTAGGTGCCCCACGCCCCGGCGCTGCGAGCCGTGGGCATGCGCGCCCGCACGGCGCCCCACTGATCGGTCGCCGGGTCGTATTCTTCGACGACGTCGGTGTTGCTGGCCACGCCGATGAAGGCCGCGCCGACGCGGCCGCCGATGACGTAGATCTTGTTGTTCACGACGCCGATGGCCGCGTGGTTGCGCGCGGTCGGCATCGGTGAGCGCGCGCGCCACGTGTTGGTCGCGGGGTCGTACTCCTCGACGGTGCCGACCGAGCGATGCGGCCGCGTCGGCAGCACGGCCGGCTCGGTCGAGCCGGGATGCGTCGTGGCGCCGCCGATCACGTAGATCTTGCCGTTGACGGTCGCCGCCACCGGCGAGCCGCGCCGGGTGGGCATCGGCGCCAGCGCCTTCCACGTGTCGGTCGCCGGATCGTACTCCCACGCGTTGTCGACCGGCACCCAGGCCGGCAGCCCCGAGGCCGGCGGCACGAAGCCGCCGAACGCGTAGAGCTTGCCACCGAGCTCGGTGAAGGCGACGTGATGCGAAGCGAGCGCCATCGGCTTCTTCTTCATCCACGCGTTAGCCGCCGGATCGAACTCGTAGGCGAGCGCCTTGGGCTTCCAGCCCGGCGCCAGCCCGCCGAAGACGTAGAACTTGCCGCCGGCGGCCGCGCCGTAGAGCTCTTCCGAGGGCTCGGGGAACGGAGCGAGCTTGACCCACTTGCCGGGCGCCTGAGCGTCGGCGCTCGCCAGGCCCAGGATCGACACGATGAGCGTGACGCCGATGGCGATTCGCTTCATGACAGGCTCCTCTGGATGTCGATCGCGCGCCCGGACTCGGCGGACTGCACGATCGCCTCGAGCACCGCGACGGTGGCGGTGCCCTCCTCGCCGCTGACCTCCGGTCGCACCCGATCGCGCACGCACCGCGCGAACTCGGTCAATTCCTCGACGACGGCGTCGGCCGGCGTCAACGGCAGCTCCTTGCGCTCCGCCTGACCACGCCGGGCCAGGAACAGCCGCGCGCCGCTCGCTTCGTGCCAGGCCTGGGCCTCGGTCCCGTGCACCGTGATCGTCTCGGTGCGGTTGGCGTGCACCCACGATGTGCCGAGATAGCCGACGCTGCCGGACGCGAACTCGAAGAGGATCGATGTCACGTCGTCGATCGGGACCTTCGTGAGAGCGACGCGACGCACGAAGGCCATGACGCGAGCGATCGGCCCGAGGAGGTACTGGTACGTGTCCACGTGATGGATGCCGAGGTTGGTCATGGCGCCACCCGGCGCTTCGGCGCGATCGCCCCGCCACACCCGCGTCGTCAACGTGCTCGAGAAGCCGTAGTCGGCGGAGAAATTCCCCTCGATCTGGGCCACGCGGCCGAACGCGCCCTCGTCGATCAGACGCTTCAGGGCGCGGCTGGCCGCCTGCTTGCGACGCTGGTGGCCGACGGCCAGCACGACACCGGCCCGGCGGCACGCCTCGGTGGCGCGGCGAGCATCGGCGACCGTGAGCGTGAACGGTTTGTCGACGAAGACGTGCTTGCCCGCGGAGGCGGCGGCCACGATGTGCTCGGCATGCGCCGTGTGCGGCGTCGTGATCAGCACGCCTTCGACCTCGCGATCCGCGAGCACGGCGTCGAGGGTCGGCAGATCGCGGCACCCGTAGGTCTTCGCGAACGCCGCGCGATTCTCGGCGGAGCGGCTGGTGCACGCGACGATGCTGAGACCCGTGCCGCGACCGGCCGCATCGGCCAGCGTGCCACCCCACCGTCCGGTGCCGATTGCCGCGACTCGCACAGTCATAGGGACTCGTCCTCGGGGGCTCTAGTTATCGGGGGAAACGGCGCGGTTGTCAACGCGCGCGGCCGGTGTTAAAGGAGGGCGCATGATGAAGATCGACTGGGACGTCCCGATCACTCTCGCCGACGGCCTCGTGCTCCGGGCCGACGTCTTCCGCCCGGTCGACGCCGGCAAGTATCCGGTCATCATCTCGTACGGTCCGTACGGCAAGTGGCTCCACTTCGAGGACCTCTATACCGATCAGTGGCGGCGCATGGCCGAGCAGCACCCCGACGTCGTGGCCGGCTCGACGAACAAGTATCAGAACTGGGAGGTCGTCGATCCCGAGAAGTGGGTGTCCGACGGCTACGTGTGCGTGCGCGTCGACTCGCGCGGCTGCGGCCGGTCGCCGGGCCGCGTCGATCTGTGGTCGGCGCAGGAGGCGCGCGACTTCTCCGAGTGCATCGAGTGGGCAGCCCGCCAGCCGTGGAGCAACGGGAAGGTCGGCGCCAACGGCATCTCGTACTACGCGATGAACCAGTGGCAGGTGGCGGTGCTGCAGCCACCGCACCTCGCCGCCATCTGCATCTGGGAAGGCGCCGCCGACTACTACCGCGATCTCTCGCATCACGGGGGGATCCTCTGCACGTTCGGCCGCGCCTGGTTCCCGTCGCAGGTGGTGCGCGTCCAGCACGGCCGCGGCACCCGCGGCTATCGCTCGCGGATGAACGGCGACTGGGTGTCGGGGCCGCCGACGCTCAGCGAGGAAGAGCTGGGGGCGAATCGCAACGACTTCTACGAGGACTGCTGGAAGAACCCGCTGGCCAGCGACGGCTACTGGCGCTCGCGGATGCCCGACTGGTCGAAGGTGAAGGTGCCGCTGTTCTCAGCGGCGAACTGGGGCGGGCAGGGACTGCACCCGCGCGGCAACTTCGAGGGGTTCGTCCGCTCGGAATCGGACCAGAAGTGGCTCGAGGTGCACGGCATCGAGCACTGGACGCACTTCTACACGGATTACGGCGTGGCCCTCCAGAAGAAATTCTTCGGGCACTTCTTGAAGGGCGAGGACACCGGGTGGACGAAGCAGCCCAGGGTGCTGCTCCAGGTTCGTCATCCGGGCGAGCGCTTCGTCGAGCGCGCCGAGAGCGAATGGCCGCTGGCGCGCACCCAGTGGACGCGGCTCTATCTGAATCCCGGCGAGCAGAGCCTCGTCCGCGAGGCGCCGACCCGCGACGGCCAGGCGAGCTACGCCGGCCTCGGGGACGGCTTGACGTTCCTCACGCCGCCACTCGAGCGCGAGACCGAGATCACGGGACCGCTCGCCGCCAAGCTCTACGTGTCGTCCGAGACTGTCGACGCCGACCTGTTCCTCGTCGTGAGGCTCTTCACGCCGAACATGAGCGAGGTGACGTTTCAGGGCGCGCTCGATCCTCACACGCCGATCGCCCAGGGATGGCTGCGGGCCTCGCATCGCAAGCTCGACCCCAAGCTCACGCAGCCCTACCGGCCGTATCACACCCACGACGAGAAGCAGCCGCTCACGCCCGGGCAGGTGTACGAGCTGGACGTCGAGATCTGGCCGACCTCGATCGTGGCGCCGGCCGGATACCGCCTCGGACTTACCGTGCGCGGTCGCGACTACGAATATCCCGGGGGACCGAGCGTGGGACTCGGCACGCTGGGCGCCGTGTTCACCGGCGTGGGACCGTTCCAGCACAACGATCCGCGGGACCGGCCGCCCGACGTCTTCGGCAAGACCGTCACGCTCCATTGCGGGCCGTCACGGCCCTCGCACCTGCTGCTGCCCGTCATTCCGGCTCGCTGACCTACTTCGCGCACTCCTCGGTGGTCGCGTCGGTCGCGACGATGCGGCCGTCACGCGTCCTGTAGCGCTCTCGGGCGAACGAGCAGCCGGTCACGACACCGTACGTGAAGCGCACCGTCAAGAGGTCCCGAGGCGTCTGGCCGATGGACATTGGACGCCAGAACGGGACTGGATAATCGACGGCCCACACCGTGGTGTGCTCGTAGACCCAGGTCTCCTCACCGTCGGCGCCGGGGGTCTTCGCCTTCGGCTTGCCGAGCATCGCCTCGACCTCCCGCCGCGTCGTCCAGTTGACGACGAGTCGCCGGCGGGCGCCGGCGTCGAACCCTTTACCGTTCTCCCTCGCGCTGACGCAGGCGCCCAATGTCAAGGCCGCCAGGCCAATCAGGATCACCCGTGAGGCCAACCGCCGGGGCACGCCGCGACGGTACCACGCTTGCTTGACGATGAGGGCAAGCGGCCATACGCTTCGCCCTATCGCTCGGGAGGCGGCCCATGAACGTCCGACGCTTCGATCGGCGCAAGGTGGACCTGTCTGATGCCGCCATGCGCGCATTGCAAACCATTGCCCATCTTGATCACCTGACGGCCGGGGAAGCGCTGGAGCGCCTGATCATGGACTTTCTCGAGCTCCGGTGGGATGAGATCAGCGAGATGGAGCAGACGATGCCCGTTCCCCTCACCAGGCGGCCGCCGGCGAAGGTGATCGACATCGAGGCGCACCGAAGCCGGCGGAGTCTCCAGCGGACTCACCAGATCGGCGACGTCATGCAGCGCTCGCAGGCTCTCCGCGCGCATTCCGTGCGCCTGTGCGAGCGTGCGCGGGCGGTACGCACGGCGGCGCGTCAGCAGCTCCGCGACGCGGATCGGGCCTGGCTCCACGCCTGACGGCTCAGGGGAATCGGCGTCCCGGCGGGCCTTCGATCCGGTCGAACGAATAGACTCGCACCTGGTACCGAGCGGCCGGTGCCGGCGCGGGCACCTCGAAATAGCGCCGGCTGAACGGCTCCAGCGCGTCGCTCTCTAGCCAGCTCACTTTTTGCGCGATGATGTTGCCATGTTCGTCGAGCGCGTCGACGAGGAGCTGCACCTGGCCGATCGTGTAGGGCGAAGCGTTGACGATGTAGCCCTCGACGACAGGCGGGCCTTTCTTTTCGTCCATCTGCCAGCTGATCTTGAAGATCCGTTCCCACGTCGGGTCGTGCGGCTCCAGGATCTTCATGTCCGCGGCCGCCGGCGCGACCACGGCGAGAGTGAGCACGAGCGCCACCACGTGTGCCATCGTTTCTACCTCCTCCAGCGACATTCGACGGCACGTGCGATGCACTGCATTGTTCTAGAGCGACGGTGCAGCCATGGCGCTGCCAGCCGCCAATGTCCTGATTGAAACGTTACCGGATTGGGGAACGAAAGTCGTCTTCCGGCCTCTGGCCGTGAGGGAGCGTCGATGAAATCGCGAGAGCTGAACGATCATGGAGAGAAGACGTGGCTCCTCGTCTTCGACAAGGACGACGAGGTCATCGCCACGCTGACCGGCTTCGCCAAAATGCACGCGATCCAGGCCGCGCACTTCACCGCCATCGGCGCCTTCAGCGAGGTGGTGCTCGGCTACTTCGAGCGTGACCGGAAGGACTACACGAAGATCCCGCTACGCGAACAGGTGGAGGTTCTCTCTCTCATCGGCGACATCGCCACTGATCGGGGGGCACCGAAGGTCCACGCCCACGTGGTCGTTGGCCGGGCCGACGGCGCAGCCCATGGCGGCCATCTGCTCGGAGGCCGCGTGTGGCCGACGCTGGAGCTCATTCTCAGCGACGTGCCCCAGCGACTGCGCCGGCGGACCGACCCGGAAAGCGGGCTCGCCCTGATCGATCCCGCGGCCTAGCGCTTCTGCCCGGGCGCCTGCAGCTCCGTGTAGGAATACACGCGCACGCGATACTGCGCGGCCGTCTGCGGCGCGATCTGCACCAGCGGAACGTCGGCGACGAAGTAGCGCCGACTGAAGGGCTCCATCTGGCTGCCGGGCACCCAGTTGACCTTCTGCGCGAGAATGCTGCCGCTCGCATCGAGCGCGTCGACGAGGAGCTGGACCTCGCCGATCGTCTTCGGCGAAGAGTTGTACAGGTACCCCTGCACGACGGGGTGCCCCTTCCATTCTCCCGCTTCCCAGTCCAGCTTGAACCAGCGCTCCCAGCCTGGCTGGTGCGGCTCCAGCGGCTTGTTGTCGCTCCAGCCGGCGGCCGGGATCATGGAGAGGACGGCGAGCGAGAGAGTGATCAGCGCGAAACGACGAGCCAGGTAGCTCATGGCGGGTCAACCTCCTGGGATCTATCCTACCCCCGGGGCGCCGGGGCGGCGAGGGGGCCTGTCAGCGGGACCCGTTGGCCCCGGCGTAGCTCGAGGTCGCCCACTCGACGGCCTCGAGATCGATTCGCGCGGTCTCACCTTCGTCGAGACGCAGCTTGGCGGCGAAGAGCCCGAACGTTTCCCACTCGGCCTGCTCGTAGGCGAGCACGCAGGCCAGCACGTCGCGCAGCCGGTTGCGGTTGCCGAGCAGCGCCATCTTGATGTCGTCGGCCAGCGGCAGATTGGCGAGGACGTCGTGCATGGGCCGGCCGGTAATGGCGTCGAGCAGCGAGAACAGCCCCATGAGGAACAGCTCCTGGCCGCGCTCCTCGAGCTTCACGCTGGCCGCGATGACCTCGCAGAAGCGCGCGCGGATCAGCGAGCTCACGAGGAGCTCGCTCGGCTGCTCGTGGGCCAGGCCGGCCAGGGCGACCACCGAGGCCCACTTGCGCACGGCGTCCTCGCCGAGCAGGGCGAGCGACTGCCGCACCGACGTGATCCGGTTGCGAAAGCTGAAGGCGACCGAGTTGATGTACGTCATCAGCTTGTAGGTGAGCGACGGCTCACGCTTGATCACGCCCTCGACGTCGCCGAAGTCGAGATCCGTCCGGTTGATCTCGCGGAGCAGCTCCAGGTTGCGGTGCTTGACGCCGGGCACGTCGCGTCCCGAGAGCACCAGCGGCTTGGAGAAGAAATAGCCCTGCAGGTACGTGTAGCCCAGGGCGACCGCTTCGTCGAACTCGGCGCGCGTCTCGATCTTCTCGGCGAGCGCCTTGATCTTGCGCGCCGCCATGAGGCCGGGGAGCGCCGCCTTGGTGCGGTCATTCGAGGCGCGGAAGTCCACCTTGATGATGTCGGCGAAGCCGACCAGCGGGTTGTCCCAGTCGTCGCAGATCACGTCGTCGAGCGCGATCACGTAGCCGCGCTGCTTCAGCTCACGGCAGGCGTCGAAGACCTCGTGGTCCTGCTCGACGTCCTCGAGAATCTCGACCACGATGCTGTCTTTGGGCAGGAGCGTGGCGTAGCCCTTCGCCAGCGTGTCGCGCGTGAAGTTGATGAATGCGCGCTTGCCGCCGGTCAGGCGCTGGAGGCCAAAGCGGAGGAAGCTGTCGGCGATGACCTTGATCGACGCGCGGTCGGGGATCCATTCCACCGAAGGCGTTCTTGAGGCCTGAGCGGAAGAGGAGCTCGTAGGCGTAGACGTGGCGGTGGCGATCGAAGATCGGCTGGCGTGCGACAAAGACCTCCGTCTGGGCCTGTTCGGTGTTCACGTCAGAGCTATCGGCGGTGAAGTGCCCATGGCACACCCGGCCCGCCCAGCTTCTAGGCGCGGCCGGGTTCCGGGCGCCCTCGGACGCCAGCGCGGCGCATGACCCAGGCCAGGAGGCCGGGGGCGAGGCGCTGAAGGCACACCGTGAGCTTGCCGTGAGCCGTGATGACCGCCTCGCGGCGGCGACGAGCGACCGCACGCACGATGATGCCGGCCGCGCGGTCGGCGGGCATGACGAGCCAGGCCGGCGCGTGCCGGCGCGTGTCTGGATGGTGGATGCCTCGGTTGTCGACCTGGTGGATCTCGGAATCGACGAAGCCCGGGCTGATCAACGTGACGGACACGCCGTCTCGCGCCAGCTCGCCATCCAGGGCCTGGGCCAGCGCGCGCACGGAGAACTTGCTCATCGAGTAGGCCGAGCTGCCGGGAAAGCCGACGTGGCCGGAGACGCTGCCAAGGATCACGAGGCGGCCGTGGGTGTGCTTGAGGTCGTCGAGTCCGGCATAGATCGTGCGCAGCACGCCGAAGACGTTCGTCTCGAACTGCCGGCGATAGTCCTCGAGCGTAAGGCGATCGACGCGCCCGACGACGCCGAAGCCGGCGTTGGCCACGACGACGGACAGGCGGCCAAGGGCCTGACGCGCACGGCCCATGGCGCGCTCGACCTCCTCGTCGACGGTCACGTCGCACGGAGTCACGACGACACGCGCCCCGCCGGCGGTCAGCTCGGTGGCCAGCGCGTGCAGCCGCTCGACACGGCGGGCCGTGAGCGCCACGGCGGCGCCCTCCCGGGCGAAGCGCCGAGCCAGCGCGGCCCCGATGCCCGACGAGGCGCCAGTGATGAAGACGACTTCGTCTCCGAAGGGTTTCATGGCGCGTGAATGATCGGGCGAGGCGGGGGGTGGGTCAAGCGTGAGGCGCACCTCCGCCACCCCGGACGAGCGATTCTGAGGCCATCGACGCGCTCGAACGTTGACCCTCCGGAAGCCGCATGTTAGCGTGTGAAGGCTGCGTGGGCTCGTGGTGCAGCCTGGTTAGCACACTGGACTGTCAATCCAGAGGTCGCGGGTTCAAGTCCCGTCGAGCCCGCCAAACAATTCAGTGGTTCATGGGGGCGGACCTCGGTTCGCCCCCCTCTTTTTCCCTCTCGCTCGTGACGGCTCCGGGGTGATTCGCTCAACGCCGGCCCTCTGAGATGGCCACGATCTTCGCCTCGCTTCTCGGCCGCGCGCTGGCGACATACGCCTGCGCCGCGGTCAACGCCTGTTCGATGTCGTCCCCGTCAACGATAAAGTAGCGCCGACATCGCGTCGGTCTCGTGCCCGGTAATCTTCATCCCGGCCTCCGGCCCGATCTTGTGCGCGCGGCGGAGGTTGCGCGCGGCTGAACGCCGGAAGTCATGGAAGTGGAGGGTCGGTTCGATGAGCGCCGTCTACGTCTGTTCTCTCTGCGGCACCCTGTTCGCGGCTCTCGGGCTGACGGACGCGGATGAGGAACCGCCGCCGCGCGAGCATGATGCGTAAGCCTAAGGTCCCATAGATCACGGCTGGCACTCTTGAGAGCCTGCCCTACACACGAGGCGCTGCCGTTTCGCCCCACCGGTTTCCCACCGTAGCGCACGGAGACCGTGCATGAACTCGAGACTAGCCGCATTGAAGATCTTGGCGTTCACCCTCGCCACCACTCTGGGATCCGTGGCGAGGACCGGCTTCCGGCCGGGGTGGGAGCGAGAGCAATGATCTTGTCGATGAGATCCGGGCTCGCGATCTGCGTCGTGCTGCTAGCCATGGCCAGCCCGGCCGCCGGCCAGGAGATCCGGCCGACGCTCGACAAGATCAAGGAGACCGGTGTCGTCCAGCTGGGCTACCGGGAGACGTCCCGTCCATTTTCGTTCCGCGGCAGCGATGGTCAGCCGGCCGGATTCTCGATCGACCTCTGCCTACATGTGGCCGGCGCGCTCAGGGAGTCGCTGAAGCTCCCCGGGCTCAAGGTTGCCTGGATGGCGGTGACGCCGGCGGACCGCATCGCGAAGCTCGTCAAGGGCTCGATCGACCTCGAGTGCGGGTCGACCACGATCACCTTCGGGCGCATGGAGCAGGTCGCGTTCAGCCACATGATCTCCGTCGACGGCGGGAGCCTGCTGGCCATCACCGACTCCGGCATCGGCACGGTGAAGGACCTCGCCGGCAAGCGCGTCGGCGTGATCCCCAATACGACCACGGAGAAGGCCCTCGCCGCGGCGCTAGCCGGCGCGTCCATTCAGGCGACGGTGATCCCGGTGGCCGAGCACGGTGAGGGCCTGCGGGGTCTCGAGGAGGGGCGGATCGACGCCTACGCCTCGGATCGTATCTTGCTCGCGGGCCTGCTGGCCACCGTCAGGAACCCGGCGAAGCTCCGGCTGAGCGACGAGTTCTTCTCGTACGAGCCGTACGGGCTCATGATGCGTCGCGGAGACAACGCCTTTCAGGCGCAGGTGAACCGCACGCTCTCCAGGCTCTACCGCTCCGGGCTCGTCCAGATCTACGAGCGGTGGTTCGGGCCCTTCGCGACGGCCAGCCCGCTGGTGAAGGCCCTCTACCTCCTTCATAGCTGGCCGGACTGACCGTGAAAGATCTCACGTCGGAGGTGCCGTGATGAGCAGAGATGGCCGGCGCGCGGCGACACTGGCGCTCGCGCTCCTGTTCGCGGCGCCCTCTCTAGGAGAGGGCGAGTCGCTCCACGACGCTTACCGCCGCGTCAGCACGTCGGTGGTCGTGATCCGTGCCCGGGGTCAGGAGGTGACCGCCGACGGCACGGTCCGGTTCAAGGAGGTCGGCTCGGGCGTGCTGATCTCGCCGGACGGGAAAGTGGCGACCGCCGCGCATGTGGTCCAAACGATGGACAACATCACCGTGGAGTTCCTCGGCGAGGAGCCCGTGCCGGCGCGCGTCATCGCCTCCGAGCAATTGGCCGACATCTCGATCCTCCAGGTCTCGGTGGTGCCCCGCGACGTCACGGTGGCGAAGCTCGCCGACTCCGACCCCGTCCTCGTCGGCGATCCGGTCTTCATCATTGGCGCGCCCTACGGTCTGAGCTATTCGCTGAGCGAGGGGATCGTCAGCGCGCGGTGGGCCGCCAACACGGTCACCAAGGACTTCCCGCTGGCCGAGTTCTTCCAGACCGACGCGGTGATCAATACCGGCAACTCCGGCGGGCCGATGTTCAGCCGGGCGGGCGACCTGATCGGGATCGTCAGCCACAACATCACGAAGTCGGGCGGGAGCGAAGGGCTCGGTTTCATCGTCACCTCGAATACCGTGAAAAGCCTGCTGGTGGAGCGGAAGCGCGGGTGGTTCGGGGTCGATCTCATGCTGGTGTCGGGGGCGATGGCCCAGGCACTCAACGTGCCGCAGTCGGGCGGGTTCCTCGTGAAGCAGGTGGTCAAGGATTCGGTGGGCGGCCGGCTTGGGCTCAAGGGAGGAGACCGCATCGGCATCGTGGAAGGCCAGCAGATCGTCGTCGGGGGCGATATCTTGCTTTCGGTCCAGGGGATTACCTTTGCCAGTGCCGAAGATCGCGCAAAGGTCCTCAAGGCGCTCGAGACCCTCCAGGTGGGCCAGGACCTGCGTGTCACCGTCTTCCGCGGTGACAAGATCGAGGCGCTCACGACGAAGTTTACCGGCTTTTAGATTGGATGGGGGCTCGATCCAGCACGAGGCAGTGAACGGGAGACCGGGGTGAAGGTCGTGCGGATCGTCGGTCCGGTGCTCCTCTTCAGCGGCGCGTCGCTCACCGCACGGCGGTCTGATGCCCGACTCGTACGCCTTCTTCTGGCTGGCACGCACTGCAAGCCGGGTAGTGCGCCGCCGAGGCACTACCTCGATACCGAGGTCCGGCACGGCGATCAACCGGAGCTGCCTTCGGGGGTTGACTGCACGGCGCGCCTTGGGACCTAGGATCTCCCACTCTAGCGCAGCATCGCCCGTATCCGCTCGATCGCGGACTCCGGGGCCCTCACTCGGTAGTGCACGCCGTCCTCTTCGTAGGACTCCGAGATCACGTGGACCTTGTGGACCTCGCCGATCGCGCCGCCCGCGTCGTACGGGACGACGAGGTCGACCTCGGTCATGTTCGCCTCGAAGGCACCGATGATCGCGTCCCGCACGCGCCCGACGTCCGCCGGGTCCTTGGCCGAGACGAGCAGCGCGGCCGGGAACTCCTTCAACAGCTCCGCCCGCTCGGTCTGGGCGACCTTGTCGATC
>WNGI01000894.1_pt1 | contig 23782 bp, 18 predicted proteins | sample 5400621 | NCBI WGS metagenome assembly WNGI01 (sample SAMN13153374, study PRJNA577476) | soil metagenome | isolation source: 20 cm soil or saprolite under Garry oak tree replicate 1 | place: USA:California | collected 2016-06-15 | reverse complement strand
ACCGTGCCCAGCCTCAATCGTGCCTCTGTGGTTCGCATGCGAGGACGGATACTTCGGTGTCAGCTATCGGCTACTCCATAGAAAGTGGACCGGGTGGGACCAAGTCCATGACGAATCAAATCCGATTTCGCCGAAGCCTCATGTGAATGATTACGCTCAGTCCATCGTCTCGATGCAGCTCGAAAAAGATCAAACGGTCGCGATTCGAAGAATCAAATGCCCCTTGGCGTGCTCCGGGGTTTTCCATCCGATCGCGACGGACAAGAACGGCAAGCCATACACAACGTGCACAGACTGGGGACTCACACTGTGGTTCAACCGCGGACGCGAGGGGCGAATTTGGTGGGAGAGATACATGCCCTCGGAAACTGCCTGCCCTAGTTGTGGTCGGAAAGTTGATCCGGACGCGGATAACCCGCCCGATTGCCCCCAGTGTGGGGATCCCTATGAGGCGTGCCCGGAGTGTGGGCGACTCCTGGACATTCCTCCCGATCACTGCGGCGGATGCGGGTGGAACATGCCTAAATGGAGCCCACCGATTTCGTTCCACACTTCTTAGGATCGTTCGCCCGATGGGATCTGCCGGACTTTGCTCATCCGAATCAGGCGGGACCGGCCCTTCCGTCCATCTTAGAACTGGGGAACTGAACTCTTTTTGCAAAGCGACCAGGGGGCTACTGAAAAAGAGTTGAATTCCCCCTCCCGGTCGATGGAGTGGAGGTTTCAATGACAGGTCGCCCTCCGCCAGTCAACTCGGTCCTACACGACTGCAGGATTCAGGGCAGCCGGACGCTAGGGCCAGAATTCGGACCCGCGGGGACTCCCAGTGCGGGATCGATGCCGATATTCGCGCGGAGGTCCTCCAAAAGCTTTCGCGGATCGACCATTTTCCCAATCCGGGCCTCGGACTCCGGCCGACGAGCGGCCACGTTTCTGGCTCGAAAAATCACAAGCTGGCCGATCCCTTCGTCGATCGCTCGACGACAGAGGCCCCGAATGTAGAACCGATTGAATTCGCCTTCGGCAAGGGTTTGTGCCGCGTTGACCGGCACCTCTGCCGTCGTAACACGTCCCTTTGGCGTCCGCTTCATTTCCGTTCGTCTCAGCCTAACAGCGGTGTGGAGCTGTGCTGCGAGGGTTGCATCACTCCCATGCTCGATTTCGTCCCTTAGAAGGGTGGGCCAGTCGGCGACTCCCTTCGGCGTGAGACGGGGGCTGAAATAGAGTCTCGCTCCGCGCAGGTCGTCGTCGAACTCCATGAGCATGAACCTGCGCGTGCCTTGATCAAGGTTGACGAGATTCGACATAACTCGGGGTCCTTGATGAAGATTCATCCGAAGAGCATTTCGTATTCTGCGTGCCGGAGTCACGGTCAATGAGCGGCCCTGAGCCTATGGGTGACGAACGGTGTACCGATTGTCTATTGTGACGACGACCGAAGCCCGTACCGAACGAACAATCACCTTGAAACGTCAGACTTTTGGCCGCCTCGAAGATTGGAGCTGCGGAGCGCGATGCGGGCCGAGAGGTCCTTGTTCAGTGCAAGAGGGCAGGAGGAGACGTGGCCCGGTATCTTGGAAGTCACTCCCGGCAGACTTCGCCTCCTCGTGCCTCGTCGATCCTTGATCATGGCCCGGGGAGCGGTCGTTGGCATCCTGCTCTTCATCTGGGCGTTCCTCCTCCTACTGCAACCCTTGCTGTTCCCGCCGGGTCCATCGGGTTCGCATCCCGATCTCCTGTCGTCGAATCTCAGGCTCTTGGCCTATTGGCTCGGGTACTTCGGCATCATGTTCGGCCTCCCGGCTCTCGCACTTCCTCCGAAGCTCCTGGCGTCGCGGCCTCGAAAGACGATCGACCTCCACTTCCGGGCCGTCGAGCCGCATCGTTTTACGCACTGGATTTGGGTCAACGCGGAGGGCCGTGAGACCTGGATCATCGCGCATGGACTTCGCTCGCGAATGAACGAAGCTCTCCGGATGGGTGTTGGACCGCCGGCAACGACGGTTGCGACGGGATGAATTGGAGAGCGTCCCTTCTCGCCCTATCCAGCAGCAGTCTACAACTGGCCTCTTCATTGTCGGCCATCCCGAAGCTTACGGAAAGAGCGACGGGTTGTCGTGAAGCTGTTGAACGGGGTGACAAGTTGAAGCGAATGTCCGCACCAGACAGTCTGCGGGATTCAGAGACGTTCTTAGCTTGGGGAGTGGATATGGTTCCCAATTCATGTCCAACACCCGTATCGTGGAAGAGAAGCCGCGTCTGGCGTTGGCTTGTCCCCAGTGCGGAACTCGGATCCGCGCGAGTTGGAGGACGATCGTGGGCAGAGCTACATGCTCTCGGTGCGGAGCGACGCTGCCCCGTTTTTGGCCCTTTCGGATCATCCCGTGGTGGATTGTCCTCCACCTGAATGAACGTCGCAACCGCGGGTCTGGACCGATCTGACTTGGAGTGTCTGATCAATCACTCGCTGAGCGAACGTGGGAGTCGGGGCGTGCGGATCGGTTCTCGACTCCCACCAGACCGGCGACAACCGGTAGGCCGCCGGTCACGGCCGCCCTCGACAGGACTAGCAGCCTAAAACGCCCCATGCATCCAACTCCTTAGTCGAACGATTCGTCGTACCGGTTAAGTCGGGCTGGTGGATGCGCACAATAGGAGGGAGTCCAGTGACGCTCGGGGATTGCTGGAGAGCGAGGTGTTCCATGACAGTCTGGTCGGTCTCCGCATGATTTGAAAAGCGGCGAATGTCCTTCCGGCTCAGGATCGGTCACTCCGCGAAGTATCGGACCGCCAGTTGACAGAGCGCTTACGCGAGCTCGGCAATCTGACCTCGTCGACTGCGGGGTTGCTCGGTTATGTTGGACCTTCCGCTACTCGATAGGCTGATAGGCCATAGGAGGCTGTCTTCCACGGATTGTTCGCGGCCACGATCTTCACGGATCCACGGCTGCCCATCGGGGTCTAGGGGCCACGCATTCGTGAGCGGCCACTCCACCGTCAGTATTCGCGGACCCAGAGAGTGTAGGAGGTCATCGTCGGGACCAGCTGAAAAGGTTGAAGGGGCACGAAGACTCCATGGACCGCTTGAATCGGACTCGGAACTTTTCCGTACCCAATCAAGTGGCGCACGGGTGGACTGAGTTGAGAGCGCCGCGCCCGCGAACTCCGCCTCGCGGACCGGACTTCCGGCATCGAGGAAGTCCTGCATCTCCTCTTGTGTCTGGCCTTTGTTGTGGATGCTATCAGCCGGGATTTCTAGGTTGGTCAGCCTTCTCGTCTGGACTCATCTCGTTCAGGGATGAGGTTGTGTTTCGTCCTTCAACGATGCCGAGTCGAGGATGCGTATGTTTGATATAAGCTCCAGCGAAAAGGAGAACGAGACCCAGAACCGTGAGGGTCGTGGCGCCAAGAGGGTTGCCGCGAACGGCCAAAGCGAATAGTGCCGCCCCGGACGCTACCAAGAAGAAGCCAATGAACACCATCTCGAACCAGAGCGGCCTGCTGCCCCGAGGCGCAACAAGATATTTTAGCCAACTGAATCCTTGCGACGGCGGATCCGCCATCGCCGACGATCCCTTACCTTTCCTCATGCCTTTCCGACCATTCGAAAGTCGCCGAGTGGTTTGGTTTCGAAGCTATTCCAACGCCATAACGATAGATAAGGCTGACCATGGCTGTTGAGACTTGCGTTGTCACTAACGCCTCACTGTCGGCGCCCGCGCTTTGGAATGAAGAGGCTGATTTGGAGAGACTTCGGGTTCGGGAAAGGCGTTCAGTCAGGATTCGCATAGGCGGCAAAAACACCGCGAAGAAGCCCCCGTTCACTCCATCAACCGCTAGGCCCTTGGACCAATCATGTCACTGAACGCACCGATCTAGCCGCTGCAGTCATTAATCAATCCCGGCAGGGCCCAAATTATGCTTATGCCGAGAAACATAGCTTCCATGCCAACCCCGAGTGGGGTAAGCTTTGCTGAGTCCTGGGCACCAGTCCAGATAATGTCGTACCACGGTGCGGTCTTCAAGAATGACATTAGTACATAACTTCCAACATCGAGGAAAAGCGTCAACCAAGCGTAAATGTCGCCTCCACGAAGGAGATCTCCCAGATCGAGGCCCCACGCAGAGGAGGCTACCACCAAGCCGCCTCGGATCGCGTTCATGTCCATGTAAATCCCGAGGAAACCGAGGGCAAGTCCGCCTACAAACATGAGAATCGAGGACACGCATGCAAATGAGGTCAGTTTGCTGGAAGGCTGAATCGCTGGAGCTGGCAGAGGTGCGCCTCCTGAGCAACCGCCGCCTATAGGACAATGCGCGTGATGAGCCGGGGGACGCGGCAGCATTCCCGTAGGATCGACGAAATTCGGCGGGCTGTCACCGACATACGCGTAGCCGCCGTCGACGGGATCGGCACCGAGGAACCGCCCGTTCCCGGGGTCGTAGTACCTCGCCCGGTTATAATATAGGCCAGGGGCGGCCTCGCTCTCTCGAGACGTGAATCCATAGGTGTTGCTCGATCCCGTCTGGGCACGCGTCGCACCGAAGGCGTCGTAGCGATACGTGGACGTCGTGCCGCCCGCGGAGTCGGTGAGGCGCGTCACGCTCCCGAGGGCATCCTCGTGATAGGAATACCAGACGGTGGTCTTATATCCGAGGACTTCGTCGGCGTCCGTCCCGTGGACGTATGTGGCCGACTTCGTGCCGGATGATCCATACTCCTCAATCGTGTCATCGTACCCACTCGGGCTCATTGGGTCGTTGCCAAAGTAGGTCGTAGCCCCGCCCGATATCCGCTTCATGCGCCGACCGTCCGCGGTGTAACCGTAAGTGCTGGTACTGGACGAGGTCGTCGTGGAAGTGAGACGGTCCTCTGAATCGTATGTGTACGTGGTCGTCACGGACCCCGAAACACGTGTCTGCAGGTTGCCATTCTTGTCATACGTGTAGGTCGTCGTCGCTCCGCCTGCGATGACCGCCCTCAGGAGCTGATCTTCCTTTCCGTAGGAATAGGTGGTGACAACCAAGGATCCGCCAACTTTCACTTCTCGAGACGTGTTCCGGTTGCCGTTCGCGTCATAGGTGTATCCAATGGATCGACCGGTCGAATAGCTCTCGTTCAGAAGCCGGTACAGGTTGTCGTACGAGTACTTAGCCCACGATCCGTTGGCTTCCGTCATCATCTTGCGGTGGCCCGCCTTGTCGTATGTATAGGCGAACGACTCGAGCACGCTACCACTCCGATTCGTCCAGATGTTCGTGACGCGGCTCGACTTGTCGTACCTCGTCGTCGTGAGCGCGCTATTCGGGAAGTTCTCGGTTGTACGACGGCCGTTGTTGTCATATCCAAAGGACCACGACCGGCCGTCGCTATGGTTCTCGTACGTGAGCCAGCCGGCCGAGTTGTAGAAATATGTGACAAAGGACCCGTCGGAGTAGTTCATCCTCGTCCGATGCGAATTGCCATCGTACTGGTACCCGAACGTCTTCGAGAAGGACCCATAGTTGTCGACAGCTGATGTTGGGCGGTCGAGGTTGTCCCAGGATTGGGTCCTGGTATATCCGAATCCGACGGTCTGGACGATGTTGCCATTGGCGTCGTATTGACTGGTGACGACGACCGATCCCGGATACGTAATCTTCGTGACTTGGTTCAGCTTGTCGTACTCATAGGTGGTTAGGTTGCCCTTGGCATCGATCCGAGTTCTGACGTTGCCGTTTCGGTCGTACGTGAAACGGGTATAATTCCCCCCCGGTGTCGTCTCGTTGATCTTCCGGCTGTAGGCGTCGTATTGGTAGCTAAAGACAAAGCCGCGCGGATTCCTGAACGTGACGAGGTTACCACGCGTGTCAAAGCCGTAAACCGAGTAGTTGCCTCCTGCTTCGGTGATCTTGGAGGTGTGCCCATTGGTCATGTTTGCCTCGAACTGGGTCACATATCCGTTTGGATCGGTTACGCTGGTTCGATCCCCCCGAGCGTCGTAGGCGTATCGCGTGAAATTCCCGAGCGGATCGGTGACTTTCGTCAAGCGATCGAGGCCATCGTATTCATACAAGGTGCGGAAACCCAGAGGACTGGTGGCATTGATTTGTCGGCCCAACGCATCATAGGCGTATGTCGACACGAAATTGAGCGGATTCTTTACTTGGGTCAACCATCCGTGCCCGTCGTGCGTGTACGTCGTTGTGTAGACCATGGGATCCGTCAATGTCTGCAGAAACCCGGCCGAGTCGTAGGCGAACCAGGTCCCCTGGCTCCTCAAGGGATCGATGCTGCGCCCCAGCTGTCCGTTGCTCGTGCAGGCGCAGTCTCCGTAATCGTAAGACCAGAACTTCCCTCGGAAGTTCGTAGAGATCCACAGCAGGGAAAGGAACAATCCTGAGACATACCATCCCGTTTCACGGTTATCATACCTGTACGAACTCATGTTGCCCGTGGGATCGAACCTGGTGAGCTCATTCCCGAAGTAGTCGTACGAGGAGTTCCATCGATAGCCCTTCCCGTCCTTCCAAACTACCCTGTTGCGCTCTCCATCCCACTGACTTTCCACGCTCTCGACTCCCGGCTGGGCGCAACAGGTACCTCCGCTTCCCGCGAGAGGACCGGTAATGTTCTTCGGAGTACCGCGTTCGTCTAGCGTAAGGGTCGATGCCACGTTGTTAGAATCCGTGACCGTGCGGGTGCGTGTATTCGCGTATCCGGAAATAGTATACCACCGGTATTGCCATACAATTGACGACGATCCGCGGTTGTAAAGTCCTAGCCAGATTTCCGTCACGTGGCTCGATAGGTCGTAAACGAATCTTGTCATTTTGTTCGCTCGATCAATGACTTTTTCGAGCCGATTGGTGGCATCGTACCGATAGAGGGTGGAATTGGCCCGCGGGTCTGTAACCGAAGTGAGACGATTTGACGTGTATTGAAACGTCCAGGACCGCAAGGTTTGATCGCGCACCGTCGAGATCCTACCGTTCACATCGTACAGGAGTTCGAGGAACAGGCCCGAGCCATCGAGGATCTTCCAAAGACGGTTGTTGCCATCGTAGTTAAACGTGAGCGTTTGACCAATCTGATTCGAGATCAAGGAAAGTCGACCCACGGAGGTGAAATTCCAGCGCTCCCCATCCGTCCAGTAGAGGCTGTACGTCGAATCTCCATTCTTCTCCAATTTCGAGGAGGTCAATCCCGATGGAGACGAATATTGGTTGGAGCCCAACGAGGCGTATACGTGACGAGACCCGTCGCCGTCGTACATCGTGACGTCGACGCTGCCGGAAAGCGAGACGTTGTAGTTGTGCGTCCACCCGAGTCCAAGGGTGCCACTGTATACCTGGAACGAGTTGTACGACCTCCTAAATTCAATCGGAAACCCCTTCCCAGGCAGTCCGACATCTTTCTCGGAATGGAAGAGATTTCCATCGACGACATGGACGAGGCCGCCCACGTAGTACTGCCAACGCTCATAGCCAAGCACGGTCGAGGGAAGAGGGGTGGCCGGCGTGCCCTCTGTTGTCGTGATTTCGCTCACGGAAGGGGTGCTCGTGCCGTCGTCCGTCGCGCGGAGCGTGACCCTCGCCCTGTAGTAACGATTCTGGTCACTTTCGGCAATCGAATAGTCAAGAGAAGACTTCGGGCGTACCTTCACATAGTGTGCGTCCGACCATGTAGCATTGTCCGTAGACGTGAGAATTTGAGAGTCGACCCGTGCGAAAGTCGCGCCCGTGTCGGCGACGCGTTCGAGTAGTGGGCGGTTCGTCCCCGCATCTCGCACGGCCGACGTAATCGTGCCTGAAAACGGCCCAACCGGGCTCCAGATGCGGACATCGTCAACTTTTATTTGCGGATTAGTGGCCCCAGTCCAAACCGAGATGAAGCCACTAGACGGTCCAAAGGGCGGAACGTTGTCGTCAGCGAAGATTGCTCCTAAACCTTGCCAATAGACCTGGAAATGAGGGCAGCAGACGCCTGTTGCGACGATCTTGACCGAGTACGTAGTTCCGGCAGAAATAGGGGTGTTGAAGCTGCCGAGCGTGGTTCCGACCCCACCGACCCACTTTTCCAAGGCCACGTATCCGGTGCTCCCCGCGATGAGGAGCTGGTATCTGTTGTTCACGTCCACCTTTCGGAACTCGAAGCCGACACTTCCGAGGGTAACGAAGTTGACCGTAAACGCGAAATTCTGATCAGACCAAGAACCACCGGCATGGACGGACGATCCGGACGGCATTTGCATGACGCCCCCGGTGAAGGTCACGGCTCCAGCATCGATTGTGAAGTCCCCACTGATGTTGGCGTTGAAGTTGTCTGCGAGCCAGCCGATCTTGAGGTTGTGATCGCCCTTGTCTTCGACAACGTTTTGCATGGCACTGGCGCCCCAGCCAAGGGTCGAACTCAGCGTCCACGTCGGATCGACGTACAAGGGATACACGGCCTGGGCGAGCATGGCCGAATTCAAGGTCAGGCTCAGGACCCCATTCGAATACGTCATGGACGAAACGGCGTTCGGCCACATTTGAGGGAAGGGCGTCGAGTCCCAAGCATGGAATCCGCCCGCCGTCCACATCGTTGGGCCTCCGGGTAGATTGAGTAAGACGGTGTTGTTCGCGAGGGCCACGCTCAAGCCCGTCGTCGTAAGCGCGACGGACAGTACGGGCGGAGGAGTTGTCGGAACCGTGATCGTTTCCTTGAGCGTCTCAGGTCGGAACTCGTAGCTGGCCCCGGGTAACTTCGCCTGGACGAATGCCGCGCCCAAGCGGGTGACGGACATCGTCGTGGGGCCATCCGTGAGCTGGTAGGGCCACTCCCCGGTCGACTGGTTTAGAGAGGTGGCGGGCCTCCAGGCGCCGTCCCACCGCTGGAACGTCCGGAGATAGGTCATCTCGACCGTGCCGTCGGGGTTCGCGGTCCGCCTCCATCCGGGGCCGTACGTCACGGGAGGCGGGGCGAGAGGTTGGGCGACACCGGCTCGTGCCTCCCGGGGTAGGACGGCGAAGGCGACTAGGAGCATGAGTAGGGTGGCTGAGACCGCGAAGAGGCGGCGGGCCCGATCGGAACCCGGAACGTTAGGGGGACGCCTTCTGTCTGACTTTGGATCTCTCTGGTTTTCAGAGACCGCCCCGCCTTGGCTGTTCCCGAGGGAGGGGGGAGGAAGGAAGTCGATCTTCGACGGCTCACAGGGCATCGCAGGACCTAGGGTCTTCATCAGAAAGGATCCACCATGGCCCTTCATGCGATCGAAAGACGTGAGGACAGGCAGCCGATTCGACTGTGTGCATGCGATCCGCCGTCTGGGCGCATTTCGTCCGCCCAGAAGAATGGAATACTATCGTTGTTGGCCGGTCCGGACCGCCAAGATAGGACCTATCCCGACGGATAGTATCAAGTGCGTCCAGCTGTTACACGGTACATGCGGAAAGGAGGGACCGCAACGAAAGCGAACGATTTGGAAGATCGTTTTCAAGCCCTCGCCGTCGATGCTTCCCACTTCTCGAGTCAAGTTGCCGACATCCTCGTGCCTAGTGGGAGAGACCCATCTTGGCTTGTCGCCCAAAACCTCGAAATTGCTCGGACCGTATTCGGAAAGTGGTGCATCGAAATCTTTCTCATCCTATCCAACCTCGGACCTATCGGATTCGAACAACTCCGGCGCAGGCTCGGGCCGATCAGCGCCCGCGTCCTATCTCGAAAGCTAAAGATGATGGAAGAACAGGGCATGGTTCTACGGAGCCTCATCGATTCCCGCCCTCCAAGCGTCCGTTACTCTCTCACCGAAAAGGGAGTGACCGTTGCAAAAATCGGGGCTCCAGTGTTCCTCTTCATTGCCTTTCGAAAGTAGTCCGCGCACCCCGTAGTGGACAATTCCATTCCTCCCGCAGGCCGAACCGCATGTAATCGGCCACGGTTCGTCCGGGTTGATCGCGGCAGCGAGGCCGGCCCAGAAGCCCGCTTCGCGTCAATCGAGTTTGTGACCCCCGGGCCTATACAACAAGGTCACGCGAATGCCTACTTTCTTGAGTCGGTGGCGGTCACACCGCGCCGCTGGTAGAACCGTCGCCGCCTCCGTTCTTCCTTCTCACGAGCCGCTCGTATCTCGGCGCTTGACCACCGCCGCGACCACACAACTTCGTTGCGATCTATCCAGTAGTGAGACTGGCAAGGGAAGCTCCAATTACCGATAGAAGGGGACAGCGAAATGGATTCACCGTCGAAGGTAAGCTTCCAGTCGTCCGGCGAGAGGGGGGTGACAACCTGTAGTCCGCACCCGCAACAGCACTTGTGAATTGCGGTGGCGTACTCCATCGATATGTAGAGTGTCTTGTCTTCAAGCTCGTCCGGGACGTTTTCGACGAACACATGGCGGACCTTCACTGGAATTCCTCGTTAATGAGGGCGTTGCCATCGATCGTGTATGTCGTGTGGTGCTCATTCTCGAGGTCGTTGTAGAAGCCGCAGAGCTTCTTCCATTTGATCACCGCGAGGACGGCGTTTAGAGCGCTGAGGTCCGCGATTTGAATGTTGCGCGCGTACTCATTGTCTTCCCTGTCTGTGAAGGAAATTCGCTTCTGAACGTGATCGTTCTTCTGGACTGTGCTCGAGGTGGCGCGGACGACGCCCGCCAACTTCCCGTCGACTTGGTAAACGCCGATGCCACAGTCCACGAAGGGAATCCCGAGAGCCTGGAGCTTGGTCACGAGACTCCGCTTGGCTTCGCCTCCGTCAAGCGACAAAAACACGAAACCTGAGGCCGCAAGTTCATCGGCGTTCGAGCCGTCGAGGTGGTAAGGGTGCGGAACGACACCCTTACGCATGCGCGAATAGGCGCCTGCGTAGTAGTCCACTTTCTTCGGATGCTGATTCAAGTCCGCGATCGACGCAGCGCCGGGGCTGCGAAATGCGTTATGCTGGAGGAAATCGTCACCGTCGTACAGGTGAATCTCGCGGACGGGCGTCTTTGCCACGAGATCGAGGATGTAGGCCCCTGTACCCCCAAGGCCGACGATTGCGATCACAAGGCCAGCGAGCTTGTCCGCTACCTGGGCGACGCCGGCTCGGCTGGACGCACTGTCGACATACTGGAAGACGGAGTCTTCTTCATCGCTTGTGACCACGGGAAATGTCTTGGGCGTGGCTCTCGGGTCCAGAGCCTGTGCTGGGTGTGACAAGATGCCGGCGTATGTCGTCACTTTCTCATAGTAATCACTATACTTTCCGCCGGGAGGCTTGCTGGAAAATGAGTGTTTCACCAGAACCCCTTTAGCCAGCTCCTGTGCATTGCTTTGGTTCTGAATCCCGGCAATCCTCGAACCGTCCTTGTTACAGGGGTAGTCACCGTCGAAGTACATGACGTGGTCCCCAGGGGGCTGGGTAATGTCGCCGCTCAGGGTGAGGACCGCGACAAGCGTCCCCCGTGCGACCTCCCGGTTCTCGTTCACGTAGGGGACGTCCTTAATGAGGAGATACCCTTCGCGGATCTCGATGTCGTATCCTTCGTCGCGGAGTCGCCGGAGATCGGGGCTAAGACCGATTGGTCGCTGTGACATTGAAGACCATGCCGTCTTTCACATGCACCGTGTCCCCTTCGACCATCGTGCCCTCCTTCTTCTTGTCCTCACCCTTTCGGTAGGTCACTGTAAAGACCCAGTCGGGTCCGTTGGGTGGGTTTCCATCGTACGCCAGCGAGACGACTTGCGCGAACGAGATGTCCTTTGCCGTCCAAATCTTCGGGCGGGCGTTGACGATAATGGTCGTCTCCCTCTCCTGCTTTTCCTGCGCGGTTGCGTGTGAGTCGCTCATGCGGACGCCTAGGCGGAATGAATTCCCCTCCGCGTTATATAAACCCCGTGGGGGTCGGTGAAACGGAGTCCTAGGGCCCACTCCCTAGGTTGAACGGGGAAGGGGGAGGAGGTGGCTGTGGAATTCCCGCTTCACGTACGGTTTCCCGAGACCGAGGCCGGGTTCGTGGCCGACCTTTGAGCTTCCCCCTTTGGTATCATGGCCAACTACCCCGGAGACTGTCGGTTCGCCGTCTGCCTACAGGCCTGAACCCATGCAGCGTTCTTCGCTCGTCTGTGAATCTCGATTTCTCTCAGCCCGAAGACTCCCCGTGTTCGGCTACGACGAAATGGTAGCGCTGATCCCTTGAGCAGTATCGGCGGCCCTGCGAATCGGGTGGGCCCAAAAAGGGACCGTGGCAAGGCTCGATAGTAACTAGAATTCGTTTGATGCGCGTGACGCCCATCGGGACGGTGAACTCGCCCAATGTGTAAAAGCGTCCGGGTCCAGGGATAGCCGCCTGGACAGCGACGATCTTTCCGCGTTCCAAATGCTTCCTCCGATTTCCCCATCCGTCACGGGGCGTCGCATCCGTGGCCGTGTGACTCCAACCGCAGAGGTTGCAGGCAGGGCCAGCACTCCGACCCCAGATCCGCGGTGGTTTCGACCCCTTGTGCACTTTGGCAATGTGGGCGCGAACCCCGTTTTCTGATGACTCAAGATCGCAGTAACAGCATTGAACCATGGAGAGCGACAAACAAACGAGAAGGGATAAAGGGTCATCCTCTCCGCTTCGATCAGTCCTCTCTGGCGTATCCGCCTTGACGAGCGCCATGGTTGTCCACGAGCGCTACACCGATTGTGAGCATGCAATGACAACCTGGCGCGAATGCTAAGGGTGCGTCGGGGAAGAGTGGGGCTCATGCACCTGGGCCCGCTAGGTTTGAGGAGAGATTGGGCGCACAAGTAGCGGGATCCGCCAATTGGGCAGAGGTTATTTGTTACTTCGTTCCCGTTGTCCCAGCGTAGATAGGATTAGTATTCATGGGTCCAGGCAAGACTAACGATGCACCGCGTGACTCGACGCTCGAACAACGTGCGAGCTCAGAGAAGAGAGGCTCTGGCAATGCGCGGTGGCGCCTGACCTATCGGCAGGTCGCGGTCCTCGTTGGCGTGTTCGGGGCATTGACCATCTTTGGGCCGCTCATCGGGCCAGTGGACCTGCCGATCTTGAGCTACCGAGGCGAAATTGATTTTGCTTACACAAATCCTTGGTTCGCGGGCATATCGACAGCATCTAAAGCGTTCCTGCAAAACGTTGGCTACCCTTTTCCCACGGTGAATTTCTCTTCCGAGCCTGGAACTGACTCAATTTGGGGTTTCACCATCGCGGCGAACATTCCTACGGCGATGGAAATTGAGAATCAATCAGGCGTATTCGCTCGTAATTTCACTCGGGTCTCAACAATTGGGATTGGGAATTGGGACTACTTCGAAGCAAAGGAGAGCTCGTACTGGCTGAACGTAAGCGCCTCCCCCGACCAGGTGAATCTCAGGATCGCCTCAGCCTCGCCCTTCGCATGGCCGTCGCTGACGATTGCCTCGAGCGCCGGGCGGACTTCTTCCGGCGTATATGTTTTCACAACCTTTCGACCCATGACCGTCTCTAGCCGAGTCGCCTTATCTGCTCACAATCTGAGCCTCCAATTGGCGACCGGTGAGCTTGTCAACATTACAGGCGACGCGCATGTGACATTTCGGAGTTTCGAGCTTGCATACTTTTGGCTCTCTACTCAACAACATTCTTTCCTCCTCCAGCCTGGGACACGTTTGGAGTTTTTCTGGTCAGGCTTGACTTTGTACAATGCCTCAGGGTACCTCGAGGCAAGCAACGGAGATCAACGCCTTTTCGGTAACGCGACGGTGGACACCATGAGTCCACCTCGAAGCGTCGAGCTTGAAGTGGCCTCGCGAACCGATAATTACGCAAATCTCACGCTTCGCCTGAGTCTTGAAACCACCACGGTGAGAGTCCATGACCAGCGGGGTGAAACTTTGGTAGGACAGCACAACCGAGACCTTATCGCAATTCCAGGATGGCCCGGCAACCTGCCCAACATCCTCATGGTCGTCGGTGGAACATTCGGAATCATATGGCTCGCGTGGATCGCACGGGCGGACGATTGAAGAGTCAGGTTGTTGTCGAACTCCTTCCATCGGCCCAAAGCGAGGAGCGATTTGCCTAGTTTCCCGTTATCCTCTTGTGAGACCATTTTCCAATGGTGTCAAGGAACGCCCACACATCCTCGGGGAGAGGTTTTAGATAACCCGGATCAGTGTCCACCAGTCCCATCCGACCAAATATCTCGACCAGCCAATCCGGCCCATGGCCTGAGCATTTCAATTGAGGGAGCCACCGCTCCAGCTCTCCCACGGGCACAAGGAAAAGCCCGAAATCCGCCAGGCTCCGCAGGAATTCAAGTGCCTCGTCACGCGCGGGAGGGGTTAGAGCGTACACCCCCCGACTCTTGACTATGTCGGCTGCCGTTCCAAGTTTCGCAAATTCATTCCGCAGGCCCAGTCGAACACTCTCAAACTCAGCACCTTTAGAGGAGGGCGATTCACAGGCTAAGAGCAGCATCGACCAGTTCTGACTATTGTCAAGAATGACATCAAGATCGACAATCGCAGCCGCTGGAATGCCTATTTCCCGGAGCGGGCCAACGATTCGGCGTACGGTTTGACTGTTTTGTGCGCAAATGAACACGGCATCCATGACACCCCTGTGTTCTGCCAGCAGCCGTCGGTTAATTTCATCGTAGAATGCTCGATCAGTGTCGGACTCAGTCACAGTTGCCGCACGATGGAACAAAGCTCTGAGAACTCCTGTAGACCTGAGTAGGGGGTCTTTCATCATGGTTGAGAGGGTCGCTGCGGAGAGGGTTCTTGCAGTTGCAATACCTTGCTCGTACGTTAGTCGGACAACAGTGAGATCATCTGATGTTTCTAGACAGCCGATGAGGAACTCCGGGCTGTGCGTTGCGACAACCAGGGAGGCCTTCCTCTCTTGGGCCAAGCGAGTGAGGTTGGCTCCTAGTCTCCGAGCAAGAGGGGGGTGCAAGAAAGCCTCGGGTTCGTCGATGAGAATGATCTTGTGGGGCAGGCTCATTACAGCCGAGACTAGCCCAACGAACGCCTGCACTCCGTCGCTCAAATCCTGAATTTGCAATGCGGCACGGTGAAAGTTGCGCGCTTGCTGATTCAGGCTTTGTTCTTCCTCAGGCTTTGGGGCGTCCCGCCTCATCCTTACTCGGAACTGCGTCATGGCAGTCGGGTCTATCACGAAGTGAAGCCCGAACGCCTCTACAGTGAGTTCTCGGACGCGGCGGCGAGCGTCATCGTCCTGAAATAGCGCCCACAGATGGTTCTGGGGGTGTGACAGTAAGTCGCCTGTAGGCTTTGGATCGGTGAGTAGGAACCTAGTACGGCCATCGAAACGTACGGTGTAGGAGGCAAGCAGCCAACCTCTGAGAATTGAGATGTCCTGCTGTGTCGCTGCATTTCGAATTCGTTGCGTCTCGACTTGAAATCTGCGAACCGGCGAATCTGCTCGGAAGGTGTGTTGGCCCACAAAAAAGCCACCCACCGGTATTCCCTCGTTCTGTAACGGTTGAGTTTCGAATTCGCGCATCAGCTGCTCTGCCGTGTCGGGGTTCTGCGGAAAGTCGACGGTGATAGTGTCCACTACCTTTCGAACCTGGTCCCTGCCAAAGCACCAATCTTCTATCTCGCGAAGAGCGAGGCTTTTTCCTGCGTTGTTGGGCCCGACTAGGACCGTCACTGTCCCAAGGTTCACTTCAAGAGGTGGGTCCAGAGGTGTCTTGCCTGTGCGGAACTTTATTTTCTCGATTCTGAGAGTGCCCTCCGACATCGCTCCGAGATAAGGATTACTTGCCCGATATAGTTAGTCGGAGGTGAGGTGACGATCTGTATGGAGTGCACTCAGCAGGCGAATCACCCTTCGACCCCGATGCCCCGCGGACAGTCGGCTGTCCGTTTGTCGCCCATCCGCCCTCGCCAAACCCCTCAAATGGATTCGAACTCCACATGACTTGATTGAGGACAATCGGAAACAGCCGACTGGCCGGGGAAACGCTGATCAGAGCATTCGACTCACACGCGACCTCTGATCCGTTGGGAACAATCTGAGCCGATGTTCCCAAAGCTTGCATCAGATCGTAGGATGCCCGCTGCGGCTCCTTACCTGGATCAGGGGTTGCATACAGCCCCAGTCGAGGCGGAAGAAACGAGCCTCGCATATTTCGCAAGAGCGCCCGTTTTGTATCGATGGATCGGCTGTTTCCACGCATCTCGACGTCGTGCAAGCTCTCGATCCGGGAGATCCACCTCAACGAGACGTCGCGCTACGTCTATCGTGATTACATCGTCGTCTTGCACGAGTGCTAACGGTCCTCCGTCCCAGGCCTCCGGTGAGACGTGGCCAACCATCAGACCACGTGTTGCCCCGGAGAAGCGGCCATCCGTGACGAGTGCGACGCGTTCCCCGAATCCTTGACCCACGATTGCTGAGGTTACAGCGAGCATCTCCCGCATGCCAGGGCCGCCACGGGGTCCTTCATAGCGCACGACTACCACATCCGCGGTTCGAATCGTGCTGTCGAGGACTGCGTCTAAGGCGTCCTCCTCACTATCAAAGACCCGGCAAGGGCCGCGATGCGCAAGATGTGTAACCATCGCCGTCTTGACGACGGCCCCTTGAGGAGCTAGGTTCCCGCGGAGCACGGAAATCGTTCCGGAGGGCGCTATTGGATCTTCGACAGTTCTCACAACCTCTCGGGAGCCGTCGTCCGTAACACCCCGGAGCCGCTCAGCAATTGTCTCACCCGAGCATGTTAGAGTATTACCATGAATCTTTCCGGCGTCTAACAATCGTCTCAGAACTCGAGACACGCCGCCGGCCCGGTGCAAGTCTGCCATCACGTACCGCCCTCCAGGCTTCAGATTGGCAATGTGAGGGGTCCGGCGCGAAATCCGGTCGAAGTCATCGACGGTCACCGCGACCCCTGCCTCTTGGGCGATCGCAATCAGGTGAAGCACTGCGTTCGTCGACCCTCCCATCGCCGCATCGAGGGCGATTGCATTCTCGAAGGCCTCGAAGGTGAGCACATCCCTCGGCTTGATCCCATTCTCCAGCGTCTTGAGCACCATGCGGCCGACCTCCACCGAGTGTGTCTCCCGGGAGGGATCCACCGCGGGAATCGACGCGTCTCCGGAGAGAGTCAAGCCCAAGGCCTCGGCGCAAGAAGCCATTGTGTTCGCGGTGAAGAGACCAGCACAAGTCCCCGGGCCGGGGCAGGCGCTCCTCTCGAGCGTGTCGAACTGCGCGGAGGTCAACCGCCCTGCGGCAAAGGCACCCACTGCTTCGAACACGTCTTGGATGGTCACGTCATGTCCTTCGAACCGACCCGGCAGCATCGTCCCGCCGTAGGTGAAGACCGCCGGCAGATTGAGTCGGGCGATGGCCATCAGCGATCCGGGGATCGTCTTATCGCACCCGGCGACCGTGACAAGGGCGTCGTAGCCATGCGCCCGCATCATAAGCTCGATTGAATCCGCGATCACCTCGCGACTGACGAGAGACGCTTTCATCCCTTCGAGACCCATCGCGATGCCATCGGAGACCGCGATCGTCATGAATTCCCGCGGCGTGCCGCCTGCTGCCCGAACGCCTTCCTTGACCCTTTCGCCGACTTGATCGAGGTTGACCTGGCAAGGGGTGACCTCGTTCCAGGTATTCGCCACGCCGACGAAGGGGCGACCGAAGTCATCATCGGAGAGACCCATGCCCCGCAGGTACGCTCGCGCAGGCGCCCGGGCCGGACCTTCAACCATCGCTCGACTCGGGTAATCCGATCGCACTGGGTCGATCATCATTCACCTTGGAACTTGGGCAAGCCGTCCATTGAAATATAGACATGGGGAGGTGAACCATTCCTGTTCTTCGCGCACGTAGCTCGAATCGGGACTCAAACCGTCAAGGGGCGGCTGGCGCGCGAGCGCTCAACGTTTCTCCAAAAAAAGTGTGGGCGCCCCCGCAACAATCTTTCAGCCGCCGAGACGCCCTGTTATGGAGGGATGCTTGATCAGATTGAATTTGGACTCGAGCCTGTCGGTAGAAAGGAGACTGCCGCCTCTCTCAGAGAATGCGGGGCGAGAGATTACCTCAGATCCTTTCCATAGCCGACGCGGGGATCGAGGAAAGTGTAGAGCAGGTCGGTTGCCAAGGCGACTAGAACTACCATCGTTGAGGCCACGATGAACTCTCCGAGGAGCACGGGGTAATCGCGCCCCAATGCCGAGTCGAAGAGGAGCCGTCCCAGGCCAGGCCATGCAAAGATGACCTCGATTAGAACTGCTCCGGTCAGCGAGTAGCCTAACCACAGGCCGGCCAGGGTGATCGTTGGCAGGGAGGCGTTCTTCAACACGTAGCGGGAGAAGGTCGATGTCCGCTGGAGGCCCGCCGCGCGGAGCGTCCGCACGAAATCTTCCTGAAGCGTGTCCGCGACGCTCGTGCGAGTTAGTTGATAGAATTGCGGCATGTAGAACGTAATCATTGCAAGAATCGGTAGCACCATGTGGTACCCGATGTCGGGAACGAGGGCCAGGCCTTGTGACGGATAGACAGTGTTCATCATGCCCGAAATGGGAAAGAGTTGGAGCCGCAGGGCCAAGACCGACACGAGCCCGAGAGCAAGCCAAAAGACCGGGATAGAATAAATCGTCAGTGCGAAGAGAGAGACCGCTCTGTCGAACCGGGAGCCGCGTCTCATTCCTGTCTTCGTGCCCAGAAAAACGCCGAGGGCCAGGGACGAAAACCAAGCTGTCAACATCAAGATCAGCGTCGCGGGAACCCGTTCGAGGACGATGTCGAGGACTGGTCGTCGGGCAACGACCGAGATGCCAAGGTTTCCCTTGAGCAGATTCGCGATATAGATGAAGTATTGGTCGAGGAGCGGTTTGTCGAACCCGAACTGGCGCCGCAGGCTTTCGATGTACGCCGGGCTCGCGGCGGGACCCGCGAGGGCGATTGCCGGGTCGCCAGGTACCAGGTGGATGATGAAGAAGTTGATAGTGACGATGGAAAACAGTACGGGAATCACTTGCAAGAGCCGGACCACGATATACGTGCGCAGCATGACCGCAGCCCCACGTCACGGGAGCGCCCCAGCGACGTCCGCCCGGCCCCTAAGACCTCGGAGGCCCTTCCGGGGTCTTGGAATCCGCTTCGAGCTCCTCCTCCTCCCGCGTCACTTTCGCCTTCCGTCCCGCACGCACGCGCCATACGACGACGGCGGCAATCACAATCGCTACGATTGATCCAATCGCGGCAATGGCGTAAATGGAAAGCGCCGCCGGCGCCGGACTCGTCAGCAAACCGGCCTTCTGCAGATCCCAGCGGTCCGTGTTCTCCTGGGGTCCGAGGTTCTGAACCAAGTCTGAACGCCACAGGTTCACATCCTCGATGTTCGTGAGCGGCAGGACCGGCACGTTGTCATGGAGGATTTGTTGGACCTGGTCGTAGAGAGCCTTCCGCTGCGTGAAGTCCGTGATCACCCGAGCTTGGGCGAAGAGGTTGTTCATCGTCGTGTCGTTGAAGAACGTCGACCCACTCTCGCCTTCGTGGTGCGGATCCAGCCATTGCCAGAGAAGATCTGGATCTGGTCCGATCTGAGACGCACGCAGAGCGAGTTCGTAATTCCCCCTCACATGAACCTTGTCAAACCACGTGGGGTAGTCTCCGGACCACAAGGTCACCGCAATGCCGACTGCGGCGAGCTGCTGCTTGACGACCTGTGCCTCCACATCCATTCCGAACAGGGGATGGAAGGCGAATTCGAGAGTCAGGCGAACCCCCTGGCCATTCGGCGCGTATCCCAGTTGATCGAGAAGCTGGATTGCCTTCTGCGGGTTATAGGCGAGCTCGGCGGCCGGATTGTACCACTTGCCAGCGAGGTAGAATCCGCCCATTCCCTGGGCGTACCCGTAGTATGCCTTTTGAGCCAGCTCGGTTCGGTTGATCGCATACCCGATCGCCTGCCGCAGGGTGGCGTTCTTGAGGAGGGTGCTGTTTGTGTTGTACAGGAACCACGTGAGCACCCCTCCCGTCGGATGAGAGATCTGGATGTTGGTGATGTTCGCAATCGGCGGGACCTGCGAAAACTGAACGGGATTGTCGAATGTGTTCACGTAATGGACCGTCCCCGCCTGAAGCTCCTGAAGGGTGGTCGCGCTTGATGGGATGATCTTAATCACGACTTGGTCTACAGGGGGCTTTCCTCCCCAGTAGGCGGCGTTTGCGGTGAGAGTAATCGATTGTCCAGCGACATGGTTGACGAAGACGAACGGTCCAGTGCCGACAGGTTTCTGATTGTAGGGATTTGTCGTAATGTTGGTTCCCGCGTACAAATGCTTGGGAAGGATGTTCAGCCCGAAGTCGGATCCAAACGCGAACAAGGTCAACCATCCGGCATCGGGGGCCTTGAGCACGAAGCTGATGTTCAGAGGGTCGTCGACCACGGTGTAGTTCACGGCCTGAAGGTAGGCGATGGCCCAAGTGGGTAGCGCGACCGCTGCATCCATTGTGAACTTCACGTCGTCGGCAGTAAAGGGTTGGCCGTCGTGCCACTTAACGCCCGCGCGAAGATGGAACGTATAGTTGAGACCATCCGACGAGATGGACCAAGATTGAGCCAGCTGAGGAATGATCGACTGCTGGTCGTAGCTCAAGTGGACGAGCTCGCTCCACACGTTGTAATGGACGAAGAACGATCCAAGCGTGTCGCCCAAGATATTGTTCAGGATGCCCGGATCGGACTGCTGAGAAACCACGAGCACTGTCCCGGTTTGTGCCACCGCCGTCTTGATCGAGATGACGCCGACCATCGAGACGGATATGATTGTGGCAAGCACACATGCAAGTACCAAGGACCTCGTCATTGCCCTCTCCCCATGTTGGGGCCCGCATGGACGTGTCATTTATAGAAAAAATCCCAACAGTCGGAGTTAAATATTGATCTCTAATTACCGCGGAATGCCTGACGCCTTGCCGAGTGTGTTTTGTCCTCGTCAGTTGACCAAGAAATCCGGTCCTCTTCCCAGGCAAAAAAGGCTCTTCCCGCCCAGCCGGCGCAAACGATTTAATCGCCACCGCGATGACGGGCGCGAGGGGTCATGCAAGCGGGGAGGAAATATGGGCGCCTCCATGAATGGCAGGACCGATCAGTCGCATTCTGGAACGAATTTCACAGGGATCGGGTGGCAATAATAGGCCTAGCCGTCGTCCTCTCCTTCGTCGTGCTCGCCCTTGTCCCGTGGCTCTTCGCCCCGTACTCCCCCATGTCTATTGCTTTCGCCCAGCTCGCACCGCCCAGCTCTGCCCACATCTTCGGCACCGATGACATTGGCAGGGACGTGTTGAGTCGTGTGATCTGGGGATCCCAGGTCTCGCTGCTGTTCGGCATTCTTGCTGCCGCTCTGTCCCTCTTTCTGGGCGTGACACTAGGCCTTATTTCTGGCTACTATGGTGGCTGGGTGGATCAGGTCCTCTCTCGTTCGTTTGAAATCGTCCTCATGATTCCCGCGTTCTTCCTCCTCGTAATGGTCGTAGCGATTTTCGGCAACAACGTTAACTTCGAAATCCTCGTCGTCGGAATCACGATTTGGCCCGCGAACGCACGAATAATGCGGGCTAGTGTCCTCTCCCTGAAAGAGCGCCAATTCGTACGGGCAGCTGTCGCCACAGGAGCGACCCGAAGACGCATTATCCTCCGTCATATCCTCCCCAACGCGATCCAGCCGGTCATCGTGAACTCGAATCTCCAGATTGGCCAAGCGATTCTGTTCGAGGCCGGCATGAGTTTTCTCGGGCTGAGCGACCCGAACGTGGTGAGTTGGGGACAGATGGTCAACGTCGGAGCGTTCCATCTCGTCGACGCTTGGTGGCTCGGGTTCTTTCCCGGAGTGGCGTTGGCTTTACTTATCTTGAGCTTCAACTTGATTGGCGACGGGGTGGGGAAGGTCTATGGCTCGACAAGCGTGATTGCCCGGAAAGTCGAGGTCTCGAAGGTCGCAGCATGACGCTCGAAATCCGGGGCCTGAGGCTTGAGTACGCGCTCGCCAATGGGACAGCTGTTCGCGCCCTCGACGGAGTGGATCTCCAGCTCTCAGATGGGGAAATAATGGGCCTCGTTGGTGAATCAGGATGTGGCAAGTCGACTCTCGCTTACTCTATCCTCCGAGTTCTGCCGGACAATGCGACCATCCTCGACGGGAGCATCCGCTATCGGAACCGTGACCTCGTCCGGCTGAGCGAGGGGCGCATGAGGTACGTGCGTTGGTCGAAGATCGCGATGGTGTTCCAGAGTTCGATGAATTCCTTTTCCCCCGTCCACCGAATCGTCGAGCAATTGGCCGCAGTGCATATGGCGCACGAGGGATCCGAGCGCCGATCTGCACTCAAAATTGCGGAGAACGCGCTAATCAGAATGGGGATTCCTGCGAGTCGTGTCCGCAGCTACCCCCACGAGTTCTCTGGGGGAATGCGGCAGCGGGCCGCAATCGCCCTCGCCTTGCTCCTCGATCCGGAAATCCTAATCGCAGACGAGCCAACCACGGCCCTAGACGTTGTCGTACAGGACCGGATCCTGGAAATCATTCACGGTTGGCAACGGGAGAACAGCAGGTCGGTAATCTTCGTCTCCCACGACATCGCGGTCGTTGCAGAGGTCTGCGACCGGATCGCGGTCATGTACGCAGGATTGGTTGCTGAGATTGCGGACAAAACGAGTCTCCTACAAGATCCCCGTCACCCGTACACGCAAGCCCTGCTCGCGTGCGTTCCGGATGTGAAAGGGCGGGAGGGTCGGCTTCAGTCGCTCCCGGGAAGCCCGCCGGATCTCCGGAGACATCACGAAGGATGTCTGTTCCGGCCGCGTTGCGCCAAGGCCTTTACCGACTGTACGAACGTTCGTCCGGAACTGTATGAGACGGGGCAACAACATCTCGCCCGATGCCTCCTGCACCGGCCAGAGGTTTCATGAAGCAGAGCGTTGAGCCGTTCGTGGTCCGGGCAACGGGCGTCCACAAGTACTTCCATCCACGTCGCGGGATCGCCGCGTCCCTTGTTGGAGGAAGAGGGCGGGTCGTCAAAGCGGTCGAGGACGTGTCCCTCGAGATTCGTCGGAGTGAAATCGTCAGCCTCGTCGGAGAGAGCGGAAGCGGCAAGACGACTTTGGGCGAAGTCATGACGATGCTCCAACGTCCGACCCGCGGCGGTATTTTCCTGAGTGGAACAGACTTGAGTCGACTCCGGGCTGGGAAACTCCGCCCGTACCGAAAGGAAATGCAAGTTGTGTTCCAGGATCCGTACCAATCCCTGGACCCGCACATGACGATTTATCGAACCGTCGCGGAACCGCTCGAAGTCAACCGGGGTCACGACCGGGAAAAAGTGTACGCCCGCGTCGTGACCATGCTGTCCGACGTCGGCCTGAGTCCCGCCGAGGCGTTCCTCTACAAGTTCCCCCGCGAGCTCAGCGGAGGGGAACGACAACGGGTGGCGATTGCTCGTGCGCTCATCCTGGAACCGCAATTCGTCGTAGCGGACGAGCCGGTCTCAATGCTCGACGTGTCAGTTGCCTCCGGAATCCTGAACCTCATGCTCGACCTTCGGGCCAAGCTCGGCACCGCCTTCCTCTTCATCACGCACGACATGGCGGTCGCTCGCTACATCAGCGACCGGATCGCCATCATGTATCGCGGCCGAATCGTCGAGATTGGACAAGCAGCGGATGTGACGGAACGACCGTTCCATCCGTACACGCAATTGCTCCTTTCTGCGGTGCCCGTTGTCGACGTGTTGACGAAGCGAGAACACGTGGCAAGCGATCTTGAGACGGCGGACTGGGATCAAACGGTCGTCGGATGCAG
>WNGI01002028.1_pt1 | contig 23795 bp, 17 predicted proteins | sample 5400621 | NCBI WGS metagenome assembly WNGI01 (sample SAMN13153374, study PRJNA577476) | soil metagenome | isolation source: 20 cm soil or saprolite under Garry oak tree replicate 1 | place: USA:California | collected 2016-06-15 | reverse complement strand
ACGGCCTGCGGACCGCGCTCGCGGAAGTCATCGCCTGTTTCCCGGTATACCGGACTTACGTGGCGGCAACGGTTGCCGACAGCGACCGGCGCTACATCGAATGGGCAATCGCCAGCGCGCGGCGGCGCCACGCCGCGACCGAGGCGTCGGTGTTCGATTTCGTGCGTGCGGCGCTGCTGCTGGAGCTGCCGGCGCCGACCGATGAATTGCGGCGGCGCATGCGCGCTTTCGCCATGAAGTTCCAGCAGATCACCGCGCCGATCACCGCCAAGGGAATCGAGGACACCGCGCTGTATCGCTTCAACCGCCTGCTGTCGCTCAACGAGGTCGGCGGCGAGCCCGGCAATTACGGCGGCGGCGTACGCGCGTTTCATGCGGACGCGGAGTACCGCGTCCGGCACTGGCCGCACGAGATGCTCGCCACCTCCACCCACGACACCAAGCGCTCCGAGGACGTGCGCGCGCGGCTCAACGTCCTCTCGGAAATGAGCACGCCGTGGCGCGACGCCGTGCGGCGCTGGAGCCGCATCAACCGCTCGCGCACGCGCGAAGTCGACGGGCGGCAGGCCCCCTCGCGTAACGACGAATACCACTTCTATCAGACCCTGGTGGGTACCTGGCCGCTTACCGAGCCGGACCCGGCGGCTGCCGCCGCCTATCGCGAGCGCATCGAGGCCTACATGATCAAGGCGGCGCGCGAGGCGAAGCTGCGCACCAGCTGGACCGAGACGGACGCGCCCTACGAAGAGGCGCTGCTGCAGTTCGTGCGCAGCGTGCTGGAGCCGCGTGACAACAACCTGTTTCTCGGCGACTTTCTCGAGTTCCAGCAGCGCGTCGCGCGCTTCGGGCTGCTGAACGGCCTGTCGCAGACGCTGTGCAAGCTGACCGCACCGGGGGTGCCGGACATCTACCAGGGGAACGAGCTCTGGGATTTCTCGCTGGTCGATCCTGACAATCGGCGCGCGGTCGATTACCGCTGCCGGCGCGCCCTGCTCGCCGAGCTGCAGCACGCCGACGCCGGCGCCTCGCCGCGCGCGCTCGCGCAGCGCCTGCAGGACGGGCGAGCTAAGCTGCTGCTCACCTGGAAGACCCTGCAGCTGCGGCGCGCGCACCCGCAACTGTTTCGCGACGGCGACTACCGGCGCTTGCGCGTGCGCGGCAGCCAGGCACAGCACGTGTGCGCCTTCGCGCGCCGCTTCCGGCAGCAGTCCCTCGTGGTCATTGCGCCGCGCCTGTACCGGCGCCTGCTCGGTGACGAGGGCGCACTGCCCCTCGGGGAAGCCGTGTGGGGCGAGACGCTCATCGAGCTGCCGCGCGAGGAGCGCTCGCGGGCATCGTTCCGCAACGTCCTCGACGGCGCGCAGCTCTCGCCGGTGAGGCAGGGCGAGAGCGCAGGCGTGTTGGCCGCGCACGCCCTGGCCGAGTTCCCGGTGGCGCTGCTCACCTGCGGCTGCGATGCGCCGGGCACGGACCCGGACGGCGCAACGCCGCACGCCGCGGCCGGTTGACACTCGGGGAACAGGGGGAACACGGACATTCAATGGAACTTCCGAGCGGGGCGTGGGTCGGAGACAGCGCAGGATGAAACTAACTTTCACCCTAAGGAGGATCGCATGTTGCACAAGCACTCGGGACTTGCGGGAGTATCCGCGGCCCTCGCCCTGCTTGCCGGCTGTGCGAGCGGCATCCCCCTGCACCAGAGCCAGCAGGAAGAGCGCGATCGCTTCGCCGCCTACTCCGGCGAGCCGATCGATCACTTTACGTGGCTCGGGCGCTACGACGGCTGGCAGCCGATCGGCCGCGACGAGCTGGTCGTGTTTACGGGAGTCAGCGACGCCTACCTCCTCAAGGTGGGGCCGCCGTGCGATAACCTGCAGTTCGCGACCCGCATCGGACTGACCTCCACAGGCGGCGCGGTCTATTCACGCTTCGATTCCGTGACCACCGGTCAGTGGCGCTGCCCGATCGAGGAGATCCGCAGGGTCGATTACCGGCGCATGCAGGCGGATCTGCGCCTCGAGGCGCAGTCCCGCAAGGCCCGGGCGGGCCCGTAACGCGCCGGCTGCACCGCGGGGCGGGCGCTGCGGCGCAGTCCGTCAGCGGTATCCACGCGCCTGCAACGTGAACAGCTGCGCGTAGCGCCCGTTGAGCTTCATCAGCTCCTCGTGGCGGCCGCGTTCGATGATGCGGCCGTGATTGAGCACCGCGATCTGATCGGCCATGCGCACGGTGGAGAAACGGTGCGAGATCAGGATGGTGATGCGCTCGCGCGCCAGCTGGCGGAAATGCTCGAATACCTCGGACTCCGCCTGCGCGTCCATGGCCGCCGTCGGCTCGTCCAGCACCAGGATGTCCGCGCGGATGCGCATGAAGGCGCGCGACAGCGCGATCTTCTGCCACTGGCCGCCGGAGAGCTCGCGCCCGTCGCGGAACCACTTGCCGAGCTGCGTGCGATAGCCCGCGGGCAGGGTTTCGATGAACTCGCTCGCCCGCCCCTTGTCCGCCGCCGCGCGCCAGCGCGACTCGTCCTCGAAGAAGCGCTCATCGCCGGCGCCGACGTTTTCACCGACCAGCATCTGATAGCGGGCAAAGTCCTGGAAGATGACGCCGACGCGCTCGCGCAGCGCGCGCTCATCCCACTGCGCCAGATCCTGTCCGTCGAGCAGGATCCTTCCCGAGGTGGGTGCGTACAGGCGTGTCAGCAGCTTGATCAGGGTGGTTTTGCCCGAGCCGTTCTCGCCCACCAGGGCGAGACTCGTGCCCGGGGTCAGGTGCAGCGTGACGTGCTCGAGAGCCGGCTCCTCGGCTCCCGGATAGCTGAAGCTCACGTCCTCGAAGCGCACGCCATCCTCCGGATGCGGACCGAGCACCGCGGTGCCGGCCGGCTGCGGCACGTTGGTTTCCAGGTACTCGTACAGCGTCGACAGGTACAGGTTGTCTTCGTACATGCCGCCGACCGCCGCCAGCATGGCGGACACGGCCGCCTGACCCTGGCGAAACAGCGCGACATACATGGTCATCTGGCCGAGGGTGATGACACGGCGCACGGCGGTGACCGCGATCCAGGCGTAGGCGCCGTAGAGCGCGGCGGTGGCGATGAGTCCCAGGGCAAAGCCCCAGGCATCGCGGCGCATGGTGAGCGCCCGATCCTCCCGGTACAGTCGCCGGAAAATGTCGCGGTAGCGCTCGAGCAGCCGCGGACCCAGGCCGTAGAGCTTGACCTCCTTGGCGTGATCCTCGCGGGCGATCACGGTCTCGAGGTAGATCTGCATGCGCGTCTCGGGCGAGCGCCAGCGGAACAGCCGAAACGCATCGCCGGAGAACTTGGCTTCCGCGACGAATGCCGGCAGCCCGGCCAGCAGCAGTACCGCGACCGCCCACGGCGAGAACCGTGCCAGCAGCACGCCGTAGCTCACCAGCGAGATGCCGTTCTGCACCAGCCCGAACGTGCGGGTGACGAGACTCAGCGGGCGGGTGGATGCCTCGCGGCGCGCGCGCGTGAGCTTGTCGTAGAATTCCGAGTCCTCGAAGTGCTGCAGCTCGAGGGTGAGCGCCTTCTCGAGGATCATCACGTTGACCCGCTGGCCGAGCTGCGCGCGCAGCAGTGACTGGCACAGCGACAGCCCGCGTTGCGCCGCCGCGATCGCCGCCACCAGGACTCCTTCCAGCAGCACCAGCTGCGCGAGAGCGCGAGCGTCAGTGCCTGGTTGGTGCTCCACACCAGTTCGAGCGCGCGCCGGCTGTAGCGGAATACCCCGAAAAAGCCCCGCAGCGTCGTGGCCTCGCGACCGCCGCTCGGCGTGCCGGGGTGGTGCGCAGGATGAACCGGTGTGGCCATCAGGAGCGGATGGGCCGGGCGATGTGCGTACGCTTGAGCGCGCGGGCGGCAAACAGACCGCCGCAGCCGCAACCGACAATCACCATCCGCGCTCGCCCCGGGCCATGCAACGCGCCCCTCCGCCGTAAAACCTGAAAATGATGTGGGGACGATTATCGGCTATTCCAGCTCAGGAACCGCTGGCGCGCCGGCACAGATCCTCCACCCACGCCTCGCACAGCGCCACGGCCTCGGCGGGCCGGAAGGCGCCCGGCTCCAGACACCATTCGAGCCACAGGCCATCCAGCAGCGCGGTGAGCCCGATGGCGGCGAGGCGCAGGTCCGGCCGCGCCGCGCCGCGCGCCGCGCGCGCAGCGCCTCGCGGGCGGCGGCTGTGCGGCGCGCGCGCCTGCGCCAGCAGCTCGGCGAGCATGCCGCGCAACAGGCGCACGTAGCCGCGGTAGGTGTCACGCTGCACCCGCTGGATCAGGCGCGAGTGCCGGTACAGCCCCCAGAACACCACCCACACCGCGAGCGCGTCCTGGTCGAGATTCGGCGGGCAGAAGGACGCCTCGAGGAAGGCGCGCATGCGTGCCCGGGGCGAATCCGCGGCACGCGCCACCGCCGCCTGCAGGCCGCCGACCAGCTCGCTGTTGAAGTGCCGGTAGGCCGCCGCGATGAGTTGGTTCTTGTTGGGGAAGTGATGATTGATGAGACCGACCGACACGCCGGCCTGGGCGCTGATGGTGCGGATCGACAGTCCCGCGTGACCGTAGCGCTTGAGACTTTCGATGGTGGCGTCGATCAGCGCCTGGCGCCGCTGCTGCGGCAGCTGGCGCTCGAAACGCGGCCGGCGCGCCCGCCCGCGGGACGCGCGCGCCACCGAGGCGCCACGGCCGTTCACGCCACCCGCCGCAGTCGCCCGCGGCGAAAATCGCTCAAGATCTCGCGCGCCGCGTTGTGACCCGGGGCGCCCGTCACGCCCCCGCCCGGATGCGTGCCGGCGCCGCACATGTACAGCCCCTGCAGCGGTCCGCGGTAGTTGCCGTAGCCGAGCATCGGGCGCGCGCAGAACAGCTGGTCGAGGCTCAGCGTGCCGTGCGAGATATCGCCGCCGATGAGGCCGAAGGTGCGCTCCAGATCGAGCGGACTCATGATCTGACGGCCGAGCACCGCCGCCTTGAAGTTGGGGGCGTAGGCGTTCACCGTATCGATCATCAGATCCGCGACCGCCTCGCGGTGCGCGTCCCAGGACTCACCGTCGGGCAGCTGCGGCGCCACGTGCTGGCAGAACAGGCTCGCCACGTGCTTACCCCGGGGGGCGAGCGTGTCGTCGAGCGTCGAGGGGATCACCAGCTCGATGATCGGCGCTCGTGACCAGCCGTGGGTGCGCGCATCGAAGTAGGCGCGCTCCATGTAAGCGAGCGTCGGCGCGATGATGATGCCCGCGGTGTGATGGTCGGCGGGCTTCCTTCCCGGCAGACAGCTGAAATCCGGCAGTTCGGTGAGCGCCACGTTCATGCGGAAGGTCCCGGAGCCGCAGCGCCAGTGACTGATGTGCTCGCGGAACTCCGGCGGCAGGGCCTCAGGTGCGAACATCTGGAGGTACAGCAGCTTCGGGTTGAGATTGGAGATCACGGCCGCCGCGCGCAGGCTCTCGCCCGACTCGGTCAGCACCCCGACCGCGCGATCGCCCTCGACCAGGACCTCGCGCACCGCGGTCGCCACACGGATCAGCGCGCCGCGCGCCGTCGCGGCCTGCGCCATCGCCTGGGTGATGGCGCCCATGCCGCCGATGGCGTGACCCCACACGCCGCGCTTGCCGTTCACCTCGCCGAACACGTGATGCAGCAGCACGTAGGCGGAACCCGCCGAATAGGGGCTCGCGTAGTTGCCGACGATGCCGTCGAAGCCGTACACCGCCTTGATCGGGTCGCTCTCGAACCAGTTATCGAGGTAGTCGCCGGCCGACATGGCGAACAGCGCCAGCAGCTCGCGCCGCGAGCTCATGTCGAGCCGCCGCAGGCGGCCGCCCACGCGCGCCGCGCGCACCAGCTCCGGCAGCGCCGCGCGCCAGCTGCCCTCGAGCGCGTTCGGCGGCGTGGTCAGCGCCAGGTCCCGCAGCACGTCCGCGATGGCCTCCAGCCGCTCGCCGTACTCGGGCAGGCGTGCCGCATCGCGCGCCGAGAAGCGCGCCACCTCCGCCTGCGTGCGGCCCTCGCCGGTGAGCAGGTAGCGCCCGTCCGCGGTCGGCAGGAAGTTGGCGCAGCGTCGCTCGATGATGCGCAGGCCGTGGCCGGCGAGATCGAGATCGCGGATGACCTTCGGGTTCAGGAGCGAGACCGTATAGGCGGCGACCGAGTTGCGAAACCCGGGATGGAACTCCTCGGTGACCGCGGCGCCGCCGACCACTGCGCGCCGCTCGAGCACCGTGACCTTGAGCCCCGCCGCCGCCAGGTACGCGGCGCACACCAGCCCGTTGTGTCCGCCGCCGATGATCAGCGCATCGCAGCGCCGCTCGCCGCGCCGCGCCGCCTCACCCATGGCTCCACCCGCGCGCCGGAGCCCGCGGCAGGACGCTTTCCGGAATCAGGGTGCGCATGCGCCGCGCGAAACTGCGCAGGCACACCTCCCCTTCGCTCAAGGGTCCGCAGGTATAGCTGCTCGAGGCCATGCCGGCCTGCACCCGCTCGATCAGCGCCTTGTCCTCGAGACTGACGCGCCGGTTGATGCGCCAGTTCAGATAGCGCACGGCGCGCATCTCGCGGCGAGCGTCCGGGTGCGCGTAAGCGATCTCGCGGATCAGGGTCTCGGTCGGCGACACCGGCAGGAACTGCATGAAGTCGATCTGGTCGGGGTAGATGTCGAAGGCGAGGTTCGGCCAGAGCTTGAAGTAGGTCCACAGTCGCTGCCGTTCGGGCGGCAGAGCGGTGAGCTGCGGGAGCAGCCGCTGATAGAGCCGCTCCGACCAGTTGGCGGAAGGTGTATCGCGCAGCGTGCCCCACATCTTGTCGATCCAGGGCCGCGCCTCGATGCCGTAGCCCTGGCCGAACAGGCGGGTCAGGCCCGGGTGCGCGACGTTGATGTGCAGCCCGTCGGAATAGTTATCCGCGACGTTCTTCCAGTTCACCGCCCGCGGACGCAGGGTGACGCGCCCGAGCGGCACCAGCTCCTCCAGGCGGTAGGGCGCGAGCTCGTGCTCGTACGGCGCCGCCATCTCGCGCACGCTCGGCAGCCCGGGCGCGAAGCGCACGAAAATGAAGCCCTTGAACACCTCGTGCTCGAGCGGCACCAGCCCGTGCCGCGCCCGATCGAGCCCGCTGAAGCTGTCGCGCTGCGGCACGCCGATGAGGCGTCCGTCGAGGGCATAGGTCCAGGCGTGGTACGGGCAGGTGATGCGGCGGCCGCAGTGGCCGCGCGGCCCGTCGAGCAGGCGCGCCGCGCGGTGGCGGCAGACATTGTGAAATGCCCGCACCGCGCCGTCCTCGGCGCGCAGCACCAGCACCGATTCGCCGTAGAACTCGAAGGTATGGAAGTCCCCCGGGCGCGGCACGTCGCTCAGGTGGCACACCAGCTGCCAGCTGTTGCGGAAGATCGCCTGCTGCTCGCGCGCGAAGAATTCCGCATCGTGGTAAATCCAGGCGGGTAGACTCAGGCCGTCGGTGTCGGCGGGCGCGGCGGGTTCGACTGACTGCAGGCGGCTGGGTTTCATGGGAGCACGTGGCGTGGCGAGGTGCGTTGTTGAACGATCGTACAACAGCACGAACCGCGCCCGCAATACAGGCCTGCCGCGACCGCCCCATGGCCCGCCGGTCCGCGCCAGCCGTGTCGTCCGGGAGTGTCGCTAGCCTATGGATATTGCGCGCCTGATCCAGTCGGCAGTTGCACCGGTGTTCCTGCTGTCCGGTGTGGCCGCCACGCTGGTGGTGCTCACCAACCGCCTGGCGCGCATCGTCGATCGCGCGCGCACGCTCGAGCGACAGCTCGAGGGCCACCCGGGTAGCGCGCAGCACCTGCATGCCGACCTCGCGGTGCTGGCGCGGCGCGCCCGCTACATCAACGCGGCGATCTCGATGTGCGCGATCGCGGCACTGCTGGTGGCGCTGGTGGTGGTGACGCTGTTTGCCAACGCGTTTCTGGGTTCGGAGCTCGCGCTGCTGATCGCGCTGCTGTTCGTCGCCGCGATGGTGTGCCTGAGCGCAGCCTTCATTGCGTTCTTCATCGAGGTGCGGCTCGCCACCGCGGCGCTGCGCATCGGCCCGCCGAAGGCCCGCTGAGCGCCCCGGCCGGCGGGGCGCAAAACCAGGCGCGCGGCGGGCGAATCTGCTACCCTGCGCACCCTTTTCGGACACCGCTCAGCCGCGGGCCTTGCCTGCCGGCGCTCGCGGGCCGACGCCAGCCACCCATCCATGAACCGCCCGATCCGCAACATCGCCATCATCGCGCACGTCGACCACGGCAAGACCACGCTGGTCGACTGCCTGCTGAAGCAGTCGGGGACCTTTGCCGCCCACGAGCGGCTCGGCGAGCGCATCATGGATTCCAACGACATCGAGCGCGAGCGTGGCATCACCATCCTCGCCAAGAACTGCGCCATCGAGTACGGCGGCACGCGCATCAACATCGTCGATACGCCCGGCCACGCCGACTTCGGCGGCGAAGTCGAGCGGGTACTGTCCATGGTGGACGGCGTGCTGCTGCTGGTCGATGCGGTCGAGGGACCGATGCCGCAGACCCGCTTCGTCACGCGCAAGGCGCTCGCCCAGGGCCTGAAGGCCATCGTGGTGGTCAACAAGATCGACCGGCCCGGGAGCCGCCCGGCCTGGGTCGTCGACCAGACCTTCGACCTGTTCGACAAGCTCGGCGCCAGCGACGCGCAGCTCGATTTCCCGGTCATCTACGCCTCAGCGCTACAGGGCTGGGCGAGCACCGACTACACCGAGCGCCGCCCGGACATGTCGGCGCTGTTCGAGGCGATCCTCACCCACGTGCCGCCGCCGGCGGCACAGGCCGACCTGCCGCTGCAGCTGCAGATCTCCACGCTCGACTACAACTCCTACGTCGGACGCATCGGCATCGGCCGCATTCGCCGCGGCGTGGTGCGCCCCGGCGAGGCCGTGGCGCTGCGCTTCGGCGATACCGACCACGGGCTCGCCCGGATCGGCCAGGTGCTGACCTTCACCGGCCTCGAGCGCAACCCGGTGGAGCAGGCGAGCGCCGGCGACATCGTCGCCGTCACCGGCATCGAGTCCGTCAACATCGGCATGACGGTGTGCGACCCGGAGCATCCGCTCGGACTGCCGCCCATCAGCGTGGATGAACCGACCCTGGCCATGAACTTCCAGGTCAACACCTCGCCGCTCGCCGGGCGCGAGGGCAAGTTCGTCACCAGCCGCCAGTTGCGCGAGCGGCTGTACCGCGAGCTGCAGAGTAACGTCGCGCTGCGGGTGGAAGACACCGACGAGCCGGACGTGCTGCGGGTCTGCGGCCGCGGCGAGCTGCATCTGACCATCCTCATCGAGAACATGCGCCGCGAGGGCTACGAGCTCGCCGTGTCGCGCCCGCAGGTGCTGACCCGGAGCGTGAACGGCGAGGTGCACGAGCCCTACGAAGCCCTCACCGTCGATATCGAGGAGGCGCACCAGGGTGCGGTGATGGAGGCGCTCGGCAGCCGCCGCGCGGACCTGACCGACATGAGTCTCGGCCAGGGGCGCGCGCGCCTCGAGTACCGCGTGCCGGCGCGCGGCCTGATCGGGTTCCAGGGCGAGTTCCTGACGCTCACCCGCGGCACCGGCCTCATCAGTCACATCTTCGACGGTTTTGCGCCGGTGAAGGGCGAGATTCCCGACCGCCACAACGGCGTGCTGGTGAGCAACGAGCACGGCCAGGCGGTCGCCTACGCGCTGTTCAACCTGCAGGAGCGCGGCCGGCTGTTCGTCGCTCCCGGCGAGAAGCTCTACGAGGGCATGATCATCGGGATCCACAGCCGCGACAACGACCTGGTGGTGAACCCGATCAAGACCAAGAAGCTCACCAACATCCGCGCCGCCGGCAAGGACGACGCCATCCTGCTGACGCCACCCATCGAGCTGACGCTGGAGTACGCGGTCGAGTTCATCGCCGATGACGAGCTGGTCGAGGTCACGCCCACCTCCATCCGCATCCGCAAGCGCTTTCTGAAGGAGCAGGACCGCAAGCGCGCGGCGCGCAGCGAGAGCACCGTCACGGCCTGAGGAGCGGGTGAGCGCGCAAAGGGCGCTCGCGGCTGCGCCTGGCCTCGCGCTCAGAGCTCGCGCGCGCCGGTGATGTCGATGAAGCGCAGGAACTCGGCCCGGGTGCGGGCGTCGCTGCGGAAGGTGCCGGTCATGCGGCTGGTGACCATCGACACGTTGCGCTTGTGCACCCCGCGCGTGGTCATGCACTGGTGCACGGCGTCCACGACCACACCCACGCCGCGCGGCCTCAGTACCTCGGTGATGCAGCCGGCGATCTGGGAGGTGAGCTTCTCCTGCACCTGGAAACGCCGCGCGTAGCCGTCGACCACGCGCGCGAGCTTGCTGATGCCCACCACCTTGTTGGCGGGCAGGTAGCCGATGTGCACCCGGCCGATGATGGGAGCCATGTGGTGCTCGCAATGCGACTCGAAGCTGATGTCGCGCAGCACGATCATCTCGTCGTAGCCGCCGACCTCCTCGAAGGTGCGCCGCAGGTAGGCGGCCGGGTCGATCTGATAGCCGGAGAACCAGTCGCGGTAGGCATCCACGACCCGGCGCGGCGTGGCGCGCAGGCCCTCGCGGCGCGGATCCTCACCCGCCCAGCGCAACAGCGTGCGCACCGCGCCCTCGGCGGCGCGGCGGGAGATCCGGGATCGGGCACTCGCCATTGCGGCAGTGTAGCGGGCGCGGCCGCGCGATACGACCGTCCAGCCGCGCGCGAGCGCACGGCTACAGCGGCAGCCGTTTGTCGCTCGCGATCGGGTGCAGCGGCAGGGGTCGGTTGGCGATCATCCTCTCGTTCAGCTCGGCGATCGTCTGGCTGCCGGTGCGCACGAACAGAAACGGCAGCAGGCCGTGCACCAGGCAGGCGAAACCGGCGAGCACCATGCGGGTGCCGAAGCACACCGCCCTCACCAGGTGCTCGCTGTAGGTCTCACCGACCGAAGCGGGATGTTCGCTGAAGGCGCGGATCAGATCCATGGGGCTCATGCTAGCCGCGAGCGCGCGCTACGCGGTTGCGTTCGTCTGGCAAACCGGGGCCGGCTGCGCAACAATGTTGCGCGTTTTGCCCGAGAATGACCCACCGCGTCTCATGGACAAGCTGGATGCCAGAATCCTGGAGCTGCTGCAGAGCAACGGCGAGCTGACCGCCGCCGAGATCGCCGATCGCGTCGGCCTGTCCAAGGCCCCGTGCTGGCGGCGTATCCAGAAGCTGCAGCAGGACGGCGTCATCCGGCGCACCGTGGCGCTGCTCGATGCGCATTCACTCAACGTCGGCACGACGGTGTTCGTGACCCTCAAGACCGGCAATCACAGCGAAGCGTGGTTCGACAAGTTCGTGCGTGCGGTGCGCGACATCCCCGAGGTGACGGAGATTCACCGCATGAGCGGCGACGTCGACTACCTCATCCGCATCGTGGTGCCGGACATCGACGCCTATGATGTCGTGTACAAGCGGCTGATCTCGGCGGTGGACTTCCAGGACGTGAGTGCCAGCTTCGCCCTCGAGACCATCAAGTACACCACCGCCCTGCCGCTCGACTACCTCAAGCTCGACTGACTCACCGCTCCCTCGGGCGAGTTCTCGGCGATGATGTGCGCGATACGCGCCGTGATCTCGCTGCGGTCGATGTCGTAGGCGCTGGTGGCGAGCACCGGCTCCTGGGGCGGCGCCGGTGCGAGCTGCGGGCCCGAGTCATCGTGCACGTCGACGCGCGCGCGGGTGGACAGTCCGATGCGCAGCGGGTGCGCCAGCAGCTCGCGCGCCTGCAGTGCTATGCGCACCGGCACACGCTGCACGACCTTGATCCAGTTGCCGGTGGCGTTCTGCGCCGGCAGCAGCGCGAACGCCGCGCCGGTGCCGAGGCCGAGGCCGACGACCGTGCCGTGGTACTCGACCTGCCCGCCGTACAGGTCGGTGACCACTGTCGCGGGCTGTCCGATGCGCATGTGCTTGAGCTGCACTTCCCTGAAGTTGGCATCCACCCGCAGCCGCTCGAGCGGCACGATGGCCATGAGCGGCCCGCCGGGCGCGATGCGCTCGCCGAGCTGCACGGCGCGCCGGGCGAGGTAGCCGGTGACCGGCGCGCGCACGCTGGTGCGCCGCAGGGCGAGCCACGCCCGCTCCACCACGGTCGCGGCCGCCTGCACGTCCGGGTTATCGGCTATGCCGGTGCGCCCGACCAGGGCGGCGCTGGCGGCGAGATTCTTCTGCGCGGCGATCAGCGCATCGCGCGCCGCATTCAGCGCATCGCGCGCGTGCCCGACCTCCTCGCCAGACACCGCCCCGGTGGCGGCGAGATCCCTGCGGCGGTTGACATCCGCCAGCGCCTTGTCGAGGTCCGCGCGGCGCTGCGCCACGACCGCCGCCAGCTGGTCGCGGGTGGCGAACAGCGTGCGGGTCTGGCGCACGGTGCGCGCCAGTTGCTGCTCGGCATCCTGCAAGGCGATGCCGGCATCGGTGGCGTCGAGCCTCACCAGCTCCTGGCCGGCCTGCACCAGGTCGGTCTCGTCGGCGTCGATCGCGACCACCGTGCCGCTCACCTGCGACATGACGCTCACCAGGTCGCCCGCGACGTAGGAGTCGTCCGTGCTCTGGTAATGGCTCGCGTACAGCCACCACCAGGCGAGGGTGAGCAGCGCCACGAGGAGCACCGCCACCGTCAGGCCGACGAGCCACCTCTGGCGGCGCGGCCGCATGAGGCGCGCCAGGGCCGAGGGGGCGGTGGTGGCGGGGGCATCCATCAGGGGTTGCGCGGCAGGTGCGGCCGTGCGCGCTTCAGGTGGCTGATGAGCGCGGGGCGTAGCCGCCGCCGAGCGCGCGCACCAGCTCGACGCTGAAGGACAGGCGCCGCGCCTGCAACTGCGCGCGCAGCCCCTGCGCCTGCAACACCTGGTTCTGGCTCGACAGCACGCTCAAGTAGTTGTCGAGCCCGGCGCGATAGCGCTCGGTGGTTAGGTCGTAGGAGCGCTGCGCGGCCTCGAGCGCGATCTGCTGCTCGTGGCTCTCGCGCTCGAGCGCCCGCCAGTTCGCGATCACGTCGGCGACCTCGCGCACGGCATCGAGCAGCGTCTGGTTGTACTGGCCGACCGACTCATCGAGCCGCGCCTGCTGGCTCTGCAGCGCGCCGCGCAGCTCGCCGCGGTTGAACACCGGCAGGTGCAGCGCCGGCCCCGCGCCCACGATGCGGTCGGACGCCTCGAAGAGCTGCGACAGGCCGATGCTCTGCAGGCCCGCAAACGCCGTCAGGTTCACGTTCGGGTAGAAATCCGCCTGCGCCGCCGCGACCCCGTGAGCCGCGGCCTCCACCTGCGCGCGCGCCGCGGCCACGTCCGGGCGGCGCGCGAGCAGATCCGCGGGCAGCGCCGAGGGCAACGCGAGGTCGGCCGGCGCCGCGAGCTGCGGGCGCTGCAGGCGCTGGCCGCGATCGGGGCCCGCTGCGACCAGGTCGGCGAGCTGATTGCGCGCGAGCTCGATGCTCGCCTGCACCGCCGCCACGCCGGCGCGCGTCAGCGCCACACTGCCTTCCGACTGTTTCACGCGCGCGGTGTTTTCCAGGCCCGCGCTGACGCGCTGCTGCGTCAGCTCGAGAATCGCAGTCTGCTGTTTGAGGTTGTCGTTGCTGACATCCAGCAGCGCGTACCACAGGTCGAGCTGGATGTAAGCGCGCACCACGCCGACCGCGAGCGCCAGGCGCGCCGCCGCGCGGTCGGCATCCGCCGCCGCTACGCCCGAGCGTGCCGCGGCCAGCAAGGCGCGGTTGCGGCCCCAGAAGTCGAGATCGAAACTGAAGTCGAGCGCCACCCGAGCGTCGGTCGAGTAGCTGCCGGCGAAGGGCGGCGGGAACAGCCCATGCTCCGGGTATCGCTGGCGGGTGGTCTCGGCGTCGAGCGCCGCCCCCGGCAATCGTGCGGCGCCCGCCGCGAGGGCCTGCGCCTGGGCGGCCCGCAGCCGTGCCTGGGCGATCGCGAGCGAGGGGCTGCCGGCGAGCGCCTCGGCGATGAGCGCATCGAGCTGCGGATCGCCGTAAGCCTGCCACCACAGGTCCGCCGGCCAGGCCGCGGCGTCGAGCCTCGCGTCCGCGAGCGCCTGCTGCGCGCCGAGCGCCTGCGGCTCGAGTCGCGGTGCCGCCTTCCAGTCACCGCGGTCGACACAGCCGGCGAGCGAGGCCGCCAGGGTTGCTGCGAGAACGATGTTGCGGGTGCTCATGATCGGCGCCTGTAGGTGAGTGCGCATTGTCCCCCTTGGGTTGGCCGTTATCGATCATCCGTCCGAGGTAGACTGCCTTGGCAGGTATTTGTCGATTGAAGGAGCGCGCGTGGCCAGGGCCGGGTACCTGAGGTCGTTCGCACGAACGAGGCTGCGGCGCGCGGCGGCGCCAGTCACGCTCCTCGCGCTGCTGGGCGGCTGCGGGTCGCACGCGCCCCCGCCCGCCCCACCCCCGGCGCAGGTCCGGGTGGTGGTGGCGCACTCGCAATCCGTGCCGCTGACGCGCGAGCTGGTGGGACGGTTGGCCGCCACGCGCACCGCGGACGTGCGCGCGCGGGTCGCGGGCGTGCTGCTCAAGCGCCTCTACAAGGAGGGCTCGGACGTCAGGGCCGGACAGGCGCTGTTCCAGATCGATCCGGCGCCGCTGCGCGCGGCGCTCGATGGCGCCGAGGCGGCGCTCGCACAGGCGCAGGCGAACGCCACCAACGCTCACGTCGCCGCCGAGCGGGCGCGCGAGCTCATCGCGAGCGGCCTGGTGTCGCGCTCGGATCTGGACAACGCGCAGGCCGCCGAGCGCTCCACCGCAGCAAGCGTGCAGCAGGCGAAGGCCGGCGTGAGCAGCGCGCGCATCAACCTCGGTTACGCGAGCGTGAGCGCGCCGATCGGCGGCCGCGCCGGCCAGCAGGGTGTCACCGAAGGAGCCCTGGTCGGGGCCGGCACGCCGACGCTGCTCACGACGGTGGAGCAGATCGATCCGATCTACGTCAACTTCGACCAGCCCGCGGTGGACATCGAGCGGCTGCGCCGTGCACAAAGCGCCGGCAGCGTGACCGTGGCGCACGATGGGGTGAGCGTGCGGCTCACGCTCCCGGACGGCACCCCGTACGCGCACGCGGGAACGCTCGATTTCCTCGACGTCAGCGTCGACCCGGCGACCGGTGCGGTGGCGCTGCGCGCCATCCTGCCCAATCCCGAGCATCAGCTGCTGCCGGGTATGTTCGTCGGCGTGCGCCTGAGCTCCGGCGCCGTGAATCACGGGTTTCTCGTGCCGCAGGCCGGCCTGCAGCGCGACGCCACCGGGCCGTACGTGCTCACCGTCGGCCCCGATGACAAGGTCATCCAGAAGCGTGTGGTAGCCGAGGCGCTCGCGGGACCCGAGTGGATCGTCACCGAGGGTCTCGCCGAGGGCGACCGGATGATCGTCTCCGGCACGCAGAATGCGCGACCCGGCGCCACCGTGGCCGCGGTGCCCTATGCGGCGCAGGCAGAAACCGCGCAGGCCGCGAGCGCTGCGGCGCCGGCCGCCCCGGGCAAGTAAGGGTTCATGCCGCAATTTTTCATCGATCGCCCGGTGTTTGCCTGGGTGCTCGCCATCCTCATCACGCTCGGCGGTCTGCTGGCGCTCACGCGGCTGCCGTCGGAGGCCTACCCGCAGATTGCCCCGCCACAAGTCGCGGTGACTACGACTTATCCGGGCGCGAGTGCCGCCACGGTGGAGACCACCGTCACCCAGGTCATCGAGCAGCAGCTCACCGGCCTCGACAATCTCCTGTACTTCACCTCGCAGTCGGCCTCCGACGGCTCGGCGACCATCACGCTCACCTTCCAGAACGGCACCAACCCGGACATTGCCGCGGTGCAGACCCAGAACCGCGTGACGCTCGCCCAGCCGCGCCTGCCCACGGAAGTCAACCAACAGGGCATCCGCATTGCGAAAGTGAGCGCCGGGTTCCTGGGCGGCATCGGACTGCGCGCCGCCGCTGGTGGGCCGGATGCCCAGGAGCTCAACAACATCGTGGCCTCGCGCGTGCTCGATCAGGTGCAGCGCATCCCCGGGGTGGGCGCGGTGGTGCAGTTCGGCTCCGAGTACGCGATGCGCATCTGGCTGGACGCCGACAAGCTGCGTGCCTACAGCCTGTCGTCAGTCAGAGTGCTCGCCGCGGTACAGGCGCAGAACGCGCAGTTCGCCTCCGGCGCCATCGGCGCACAGCCGGCCGTGGCGAACCAGGCCGTGACCGCGACCGTCACGGCGGAGGGACGCTTCCGCTCCGCGGAGCAGTTCGAGAACATCCTGCTGCGCACCGATCCCACCGGCGCCTCGGTGCGCCTCAAGGATGTGGCGCGCGTCACGCTCGGCGCGGCGCAATACGGTTTCGAGACCAACGTCGGCACCACACCGGTCGCGGCCTTCGGCATCCAGCTCGCCCCCAACGCCAACGCGCTGGAGGTTTCCGAGGCGGTGGTGGCGAAGATGAACGACATGCAGCCGAGCTTCCCCGCCGGCGTCAGCTGGTTCTGGGCGTTCGACTCGACCACCTTCATCAGGGTGGCCATCCGCGAGGTGATCATCACCCTCGCTGAAGCGGTGGCGCTGGTGTTCCTGGTGATGCTGGTGTTCCTGCAGAGCCTTCGCGCTACGCTCATCCCGACCCTGGTCGTGCCCTCGGCGCTGCTGGGTACGCTGGTGGGGATGTACGCGGTCGGCTTCTCCATCAACCAGCTGACATTGTTCGCGATGGTGCTGGCGATCGGCATCGTGGTGGACGATGCCATCGTGGTGGTGGAGGCGGTCGAGCGCATCATGCGCGAGGACCATTTGGGGCCTAAGGAGGCCACGCGCAAGGCCATGCACCAGATCACCGGCGCGATCGTCGCCATTACCTCGGTGCTCGCCGCGGTGTTCATTCCGAGCGCCCTGCAGAGCGGCAGCACCGGGGTCATCTACCGGCAGTTCGCGCTCACCATCGCACTCTCCATGGGGTTCTCGGCGCTGCTGGCGTTGTCCTTCACGCCGGCGCTGTGCGCCTCGCTCCTGCGTCCGGAGCATCTGCGCGGCAACGTCATCTTCAACTGGTTCAACCGCGCCTACGAGGGCACACGGCGCTCCTACGTGCACCGCGTGTTCGTGTCGGTCGGCCACGCGCCGCGCTGGATGGCGGGATTCGCGGTCATGCTCGCGGTGGGGGTGCTGCTGTTCGCGAGGCTCCCGGGCAGCTTCGTGCCGGACGAAGACCAGGGCTACGCGCTGGTGGATGTGCAGCTGCCGGAGGGCGCTTCCATGCCGCGCACCCGTGAGGTGCTGCAACACATCAACACCATCCTCATGGGCAGCCCGGACGTGGCGAATGCGTTCCTCATCGTCGGCTCCAGTTTCACCGGCACGGGCGAGAATGCCGGCCGGGCGTTCGTGCACCTCAAGCCCTGGGGCGAGCGCCCCGACACAGCCGCGGATTTCATCCGCTGGGCGAATAAGACCTTCGCCCACGAAATCCACGACGCCAAGGCCTACGTCATCAACCTGCCGACGGTGCGCGGATTGGGCGTGTTCGGCGGCTTCGACTTCTACCTCGAGGATCGTGGCGGGCTGGGACGCGAGGCGCTCGCGGCCGCGCAGACCACGGTCCTCGAGGCGGCCGGCCGCGATGCGACGCTCACCGGGGTACGCGCCAATCTCCTGCCGCCCTCGCCACAGCTGCAACTCACGGTCGATCGCGTGCAGGCGCAGTCCATGGGGCTCTCCGCCAGCGATGTCTACACCGCCCTGCAGCTGATGCTGGCGCCGGTGTACGCCAATGACTTCATCTACCAGGGACGGGTGCTGCGGGTGCTGCTGCAGGCGGATGCCCCGTGGCGCATGACGCCCGAGGCGCTCGAACACTTCTACGCCTCGGGCGCCAACGGCAGCATGATCCCGCTGGCGAACTTCGTGCGCGCCGATTGGGTGGTGGGCCCCCCGTCCCTTACGCGCTACAACGGCTATCCGGCGGTCGAGATCACCGGCGGCAATGCCCCGGGACGCAGCTCAGGGCAAGCCATGCAGGCGATGCAGGCGATCGTCACCCAGCGCCTGCCGCGCGGTTTCGGCAACGACTGGGCGGGACAGTCGCTGCAGGAGCTGATCTCGGGGGCACAGGCGCCGCTGCTGTTCGCACTGTCGATCCTGGTCGTCTACCTGTGCCTGGCGGCACTGTACGAGAGCTGGAGCGTCCCGGTGGCGGTGCTGATGGCCGTGCCGGTGGGCCTCATCGGCAGCACCGTCGCCGCGCTGCTGCGCGGGCTGCCCAATGACGTGTTCTTCAAGGTGGGACTCATCACCATCATCGGCCTGTCGGCCAAGAACGCCATCCTGATCGTCGAGTTTGCGGTCACCGCGCAGAAGCACGGCAGGAGCCTGCACGATGCGGTGCTGGAAGCCGCGCGCCTGCGCTTGCGACCGATCCTGATGACCTCGTTCGCCTTCATCCTCGGCGTATTCCCCATGATGATTTCCAGCGGTGCCGGCGCCAACGCGCGCCACGCCATCGGCACCGGCGTGGTCGGCGGAATGCTGAGTGCGGCGCTGCTCGGCGTGCTGCTGATTCCGGTGTGTTACGTGGCCATGCGCCGGCTCATGGGAGACCCGCTCGATGCGCCGGGGCACGCGAGCGAGGGCGCTGCGCCCGGCGGTGCCGCGGTCGGACCTGCTCAGCGGCGTGAGAACTAGTGTGGCAGCGGCCCGGACCGGCAAGCGCGTGCGGGCAAGGCGCTGCCGCCGCCGGCGCTGAACACGTCCGGCCCGAACGGCGCGAGACCCGGCTCCGCCTCTCACGCCTCGGGTGTTGCGGCGGACGCCGGCGCGCGCTGCGGCGCAAAGCGCATCGCCCTCGCAAACAGCATCGCGCAGCCGGCGGCGAGCACTGCCGCGGTCAGAAACGCCGCGCCCGGGAAATACACGCCGGCCGAGCGGGCGGAGAAATGGCCGAACACCTGGGTCATGAGCGGCGGCCCGACTATGGAGCTCAGACTGTAGAGGCCGGCGACCGCGCCCTGCAGCTCGCCCTGGGCGTTGGCGGGGATCTGCGCCGAGGCGAGCGCGTTCATCGACGGATAGGTGAGCGCAAATAGAAAGGTGGTGAGCGATACGACATACATCATCCAGCCGTGGTTCGCGAAGGCATATCCGAGGTAGGCGAGCAGCGCGGCGGCCATGCCGGCGGCGGCGGCGCGCCGCTCGCCGCCGATCCACGGGATGAGCACCCGCGTGAGTGCGCCCTGGGCAACGGCCATGACGAGGCCGACGAAGGCGAGCGAATAACCGACCTCGGCGCTGCTCCAGTGAAACTTGGAGATGGTGTAGAACGCCCAGGTGCTCGGCAGGACCTGGTGAGCGACTTGCCACAGGAACAGCGCGCCGAGCAGCCAGCTGACGAGTGGAAACTTCAGCATCTGCAGCAGCGTGCCGAGCGGATTGGCGCGCCCCCAGTGAAACGGGCGGCGCGACTCCCGCGGCAGCGATTCCGGCAGGGCGAAGTAGCCGAACGCGGTGTTGGCGAGCGCGATGGCGCCGGCGGTGAAGAACGGCGCCCGCGGTCCGAGGCCCCCCAGCAGGCCGCCGATGGCGGGTCCCACGATGAAGCCGACACCGAAGGCCGCCCCCATGAGACCGAAATTCTGCGCCCGGCGCGCGGGCTCGGTGATGTCCGCGACGTAGGCGTACGCCGGCGTGAAGGAGGCGCCCGCCACGCCCGCGACCAGGCGGCCGACGAACAGCCAGGAGATCACCGGCGCAAATCCCATGATCAGGTAGTCGCAACCGAGCGCGAGCAGCGCGAACAGCAGCACGGGCCGGCGCCCGAAGCGGTCACTCAGGTTGCCGAGCACCGGCGCGCAGAAGAACTGCATCAGCGCGTACACGAAGGACAGCCAGCCGCCATAGGCGGCGGCGCGGTCCACGCTCACCCCGGTGAGCTGCATGATGAGCCGCGGCAGCACCGGCAGGATGATGCCAAAGCCGATCGAGTCGACCAGCACCGCGACGAAAACGAACACGAAGGCGCCGTGGCCGGCTTTGCGCAAGCTCATGAGGGGTCTTTCCGAAAGGACGCGCTATCTTATACGAAGCACTACGCGGCCTTCCTGCGGAACAACAGCACCGCGGCGGCGGTGGTGCACAGCGCGATCTCCAGCAGTTTCACCAGATCCGGTGCCATGGAGGCGACGGATGCGCCCTTGAGGAACAGCCCCTGCATGAGTCGCAGCATGTGGGCGAGCGGATTGATCGTCGTGACGAACTGCAGCCACCACGGCATGTTCTCCAGCGGCGTTGCAAATCCCGACAGCAGCGCGAATGGCAGCAGTACCGCGAACGCGCCCAGAAAGGCCTGTTGCTGGGTGTGCACCAGCGAGGAGATGAACAGTCCCACCCCGGCGCACGCTTCCGCGAAGGTCAGTATCGCGGCGTAGAAAACCAGCAGGTTGCCGCGGAACGGCACGCCGTACAGCAGCGTCACGATCAGCAGGTACAGCGTCGCCTGCACGCTCGCCACCAACAACGGCGGCAGCAGCTTGCCGAGCGCAATCTCGATGGGCGTCGCCGGAGAAACCAGTGTCTGGTCGAAGGTGCCGAGCTCGCGCTCGCGCGCGACCGAGCCGGCGGGCCTGGCCTGCGGCGGCGCACCGCTCAAGGGCGCCCCCTCGGCCGCCAGGATGGTGCTCACGTACTGGGCGGTGATCTGCGCGGCGTTGGAACGGCGTCCGTCGAGCAGCAGTTGCGCGCTCGCCGGCCGGCCGGCGGCGAGATCGGGCGAAAACCCGCTCGGCAGCACCAGGATGCCGATGACCTGCTCGCGCTCGAGCGCGCCGCGGGCGGCTGCGACGCTGGCGTAACGCGGCAGCCGGGTGAAGCTGCGCGAGCCGCCCAGGCGCTGCTGCACATCAAGGGCGTACGGTCCGCGGTCGAGATCCACAACCGCCACGGCGATGTTCTTCACCTCCATGGTGGCGGCGGAGGAAAAGACGAACAGCTGGATGATGGGCGGGATGATCAGCGACAGGCGCGCGCGCGGATCGCGCAGCATGGTGATCAATTCCTTGCGAACGATGGCGAGCAGCCGCTGCAGCATGCGCTTGAGCCCCTTTACTCCAGCCGCTTGTGCAGGCGCCGCCAGGTGAGGCCGAAGAACAGCGCGCCCACGGCGAGCATGAACAGCATGTTGGGAATCAGCACCGACCACAGATCGCCGGCGAGGAATACCGTCTGCAGCGACACGTTCATGTAGCGCGCCGGGATCGCCAGCGTGATCGCCTGCAGCCACGGCGGCATGGAGTGGATATCGAACAGAAACCCCGACAGCATCATCGCCGGCATGTAACCGGTCATGAGTCCGAGCTGCGCCGCAGCCATCTGCGTTCTCATGGTCACCGATATCAGCAGGCCCTGCCCCAGCGCCGGCACCAGGAACACCGCCGACACCAGCCCGAGTGCCAGGAACGAGCCGCGCAGCGGCAGCTTGAACAGCAGCAGCGCGGTCAGCACGCACACGGCCATCGACACCATCGCCAGCAGGAAATACGGCAGGGTCTTGCCGATCAGAATCTGGCCGCGTGTGAGCGGCGTCGCGTACAGCGCTTCCAGCGTGCCACGCTCGTACTCGCGCGCGATCACCAGCGAGGTGAGCAGCGTCCCGAGCAGCGTCATGATCACCGTCATCGAGCCGGGGATCAGGAACCAGCGGCTCACCGCGTTGGCGTTGTACCAGTAGCGCACCTCGACGCTGACCGGAGCGGCGAGCGCGCCGCCCTGCTCGCGGCTGCGCGCCGCGAGGAAGCCGCTCCAGAGCGCGTCCACGTAGCCGTGCACGTAGTTGGCGGTGTTCGGTTCCGCGCCGTCGACCAGCACCTGCACCTGTGCGGTCGTGTTCTGCGCGTTGAGCCGCCGGCCGAACTCGGCGGGGATGATGACCACTGCCTTGACGCCCTGGTCCTGCAGCAGCCGCTTACCCGAGCGCCGATCGGTGGCCGCAACGACCCGGAACCATTTGGAGCTGGTGAGCGCAGCGGCAAAGGCGCGCGCGTCGCGGCCGCCGTCCTCGCGCACCATGGCGATCCTGACGACCGTGGTGTCGAGCGAAATCCCGAAGCCGAACAGGAACAGGAAGGTGAGCGGCAGCACCACCGCGATGATCCAGCTGGATGGGTCGCGCGTGACCTGCTTGCCCTCCTTGATCATGATCGCGGCGAGTTGCTGCCACCAGCCGCGCGCCCGGGTGAGCGTGTCGCTCATGCCGCCTCCCCTTCGATGAGCGCGATGAATGCGTCCTCGAGCGTCGGCTCGGGACGCACCGGGCTGCGCACGCTCGCCTTGAGCTCATCGGGCGTGCCTTCGGCGATCTTCCTGCCGCGCCAGATGAGGCCGATGCGATCGCAATACTCCGCCTCCTCCATGAAGTGCGTGGTCACCACGACCGCCACCCCCTTGGTGGTGAGCGCGTTGATGTGGTGCCAGAACTCGCGCCGCATGAGCGGATCGACGCCGCTGGTGGGCTCATCCAGAAACAGCACCCTTGGGGCGTGCAGCGTGGCACAGGCGAGCGCCAGGCGCTGCTTGAAGCCCAGCGGCAGCAGCGCCGCGTTCGACTGCAGGAGCGGCGCGAGCTCGAACATCTCGACCATCGCCCGCACCCGCTCGCGCTTGGCGGCGCGCTTCAATCCGTAGATGTCGGCGAAATAGTCGAGGTTCTGCGCAACCGACAGATCGCCATAGAGGGAGAACTTCTGCGCCATGTACCCGAGGCGCGCGCGCGCGCGGCTCGCGGCGCGCGCCAGATTCACGCCCGCGACGTGGGCTGCGCCGCTGCTGGGCATGAGCAGCCCGCACAACATGCGGAACGTGGTCGACTTGCCGGCGCCGTTAGGTCCGAGCAGGCCGTAGATCTCCCCGGCGTGCACCTGAAAACCGACCTTGTCGGCTGCCACGAAGTCCCCGAATCGGCGTGTCAGGCCCTCGGCACGCACCAGCACGCCGTCGGCCGGCGCCGCGTCGCCGCCGCCGGCAGCCGCCCGCGTGTCCGGGTGCGCGCCCGTCGCCCAGCCGCGCGCCAGCAGGCTCTCGCCCTTGCGCGCGCCTCCGAGCAACTCGACGTACGCGTCCTCCAGGCGCGGCGCCACCGCTTCGTACTCCGGCGCGTGGAATTCGCCCGCACCGTCCGGCTTCGCCACCACCCGCACGCTCGCGCCCTGAATCACGGCATCGAGCACCGCGTCGCGCCCGAGCTCGCTCTCCGCCGTCCGTCGCGCCTCACCGGCAGCGACGCGGCGCCGGAACACGCGCCCGCGTACCCGCTCGCTCAAGCGCGCCGGCGCCCCGTCGTACAATAACCGCCCGCCATCGAGCAACCAGATGTGTGCGCAGCGCTCGGCCTCTTCAAGGTAGGCGGTCGACCACAGCACCGTGACCCCGCCCGCGAGGAGCTCGTTCACCATGCGCCACAGCTCGCGACGCGACAGCGGGTCGACCCCCACGCCGGGCTCGTCCAGCAGCAACAGGCGCGGGCGTCCGAGCAGCGCGCATGCGAGTCCGAGCTTCTGTTTCATGCCGCCGGACAGATCGCCGGCGAGGCGCCCCGTGAACGGGCTGAGGTCGGTGAAGCGCAGCAACTCCGCGAAGCGCTGCCGGCGCGTCGCGGCATCCAGAGCGCGCAGGTTGGCGTACAGGTTGAGATTGTCGAGCACCGAGAGATCCTCGTACAACCCGAAGCGCTGCGGCATGTAACCGGTCTGCGCCTGGGTGGTGCCG
>WNGI01000886.1_pt1 | contig 23808 bp, 25 predicted proteins | sample 5400621 | NCBI WGS metagenome assembly WNGI01 (sample SAMN13153374, study PRJNA577476) | soil metagenome | isolation source: 20 cm soil or saprolite under Garry oak tree replicate 1 | place: USA:California | collected 2016-06-15 | reverse complement strand
CGGCATCGACGAGCAGCTTGCCGATGCCGTTCAGATTGAAGACCTGCTCCGTCACGACGAGCCCGCCGATGAGGAACGCGAACTCCAGGCTGATCACGGTGATGACCGGCAGCAAGGCATTGCGAAGCGCGTGTCTGGCGACGACCAGGCTCTCCGCCAGACCCTTCGCGCGCGCGGTCCGCACGTAATCCTCGCGGAGGACTTCGAGCACGGTCGACCGTGTCATGCGCATCGATACGGCCGAGTAGCGGTAGCCCACCGAGAGCGCCGGCAGGATCATCTGCGCGAGGTTGGCGACCGGATCGACGGTGAACGCCGTGAAGACGAGCGGCGGCGCCCAACCGAAGAGCGTGATGGTGGTGAGGACCATGAGGAGGCCGATCCAGAAGCTCGGCATCGCGAGCCCGCCGATCGAGAAGATCCTGATCGCATAGTCGGTCCACGTGTCCTGCCGGACGGCGGCGAGCACGCCGAGTGGGATCGCGATGGCGATCGCGAGCAGCGTCGCGATGAACGCGAGCTCGAGCGAAAGCGGCAACCGGATCTGAATTTCCTCGATGACCGAGTGCCCGGTCCAAAGCGACGTGCCCAGATCGAAGCGCGCGATCTCGCCCATCCAATCGGTGAACTGCAGCCACATCGGCTTATCGAGTCCGAGCTGATGACGCTCCTGATCGATGACCGACTGCGGCACCGGCGAGCCGGCGTACTTGAGGGCAACGATGTCGCCGGGGACCGCGCGCATGATGACGAATGTCAGGATCGCAACGCCGATCAGCGTCGGGATCATGAGCAGGAGCCGTCCGGCGACGTACCGGCGCATCCGGTAAGTCTCGGACGGCTCCCGCTAGGACGCTAATCCCTTACTGCGGGGCAGCCCCTAGGACTATTTCTGCGCCAGCCAAACGGTCTCGAGGTCCTGGTTGGTGTAGTGGTTCGAGCCGATGCGCCAACCGCGCACGGTGTTGAGGTAGGGAATGATCCGGTACCACCAGAGCACCGGGTACTGGTAGGCCTTCGTGTCCATCGCGTACTTCTCGATGTCGCCGACCAGGGTCTTGCGCTTGGCCGGATCGGTCTCGCGGCTCTGACCATCGATCATCTTGTCGAGGGACGCGTCGTCGTAGTACGCGAAGTTGAGGCCCTTGCCGAGGCCCGAAGCGGACCAGAACTTGGCGAGCTGCAGGTCGGGCTCGTCGAGGAAATCGCAGTTGAAGTCGAGCGCGACCTCGAAGTTCCCGGCACGCAGGTCCGCCTGGTACGCGGAGGTCTCCTTGACGTCGTGCGTGGCGTTGATGCCGACCTGCTTCCATTGGTCGAGCACGAACAGCGCCACTGGCTCGTAGGGCGTCGTGATGTTGCGGTTGAGGAACTTGAACGAGAGGTTGGCCTGGCCGGCGTCCGCCAGCAGCTGTTTCGCCTTGGCCTTGTTGGCGGCGGCGTCGGGCCCGAAGCCCGCGATCTTCTGGAGGTCCGCGTCAGCCTGCGCGAACGGCCCCTTCGGCCGCATGAGGCCGCCGACGTCCTTCACGATCGTGATCTTCTGGAGCGCGGTACTTCCCGCGTACCGGTCGATCGCGAGCGTGAGGGCCTGGCGCACGCGGACGTCATCGAACGGCGGCTTCTTCGTGTTCGGGACGACGTAGTTCACGCAGATCCACGGCGCTTCCTGGATCGCGAGCGATGTGCCGAGGGCGCTCGACAGGGTGTCGCGCTGCTGCGGGGTGAAGCCGCGGAACTCGATCGCGGCCTGCTTGCTGCGGATGGCGGTCACTTCCGCGTTCGCGTCGGTGATGATCAGGGCCTTGTAGCCGTCGAGGTACGGCAGCTGAACACCGTTCTTGTCCTTGGCGAAGTAGTCGGCGAACTTCTTGCCGACCCAGTCCTGACCCTTTGTGTTCGAGACATAGGTGAAGGGTCCCGTGCCCATCACGTTCTTCTCGTACCAGTGGACGTCGGTCTTCAGCTTCGCGGCGCTGTAGATGAAGTTCCACGGCGACGCGAGGTTCGTGGCGAACGAGGCGGACGGGTACTTGAGCTTGAAGACGACGCTGTCGGGTGTTGGCGCGGCGATGCTGTCGACCGCCGCGTACGCGCCCGCGCGCGGAGAAAGCACGCCTGTCGGCGGGAAGATGATCTTGTTGTACGTCGCGAGGATGTCCTCGCTCGTCATCTTCGATGCGTCGTGGAACTTCACGTCCGTGCGGAGCTTGATCGTGTAGCTCAGCTTGTCGGCGGAGACCTCGGGCGCCGCCGCCGCGACGTCGGGGATCACCTTGGTGAGGTCGGTCGGGTCGAATTTGTAGAGAGTGCTGTAGTGCGGCGCGATCGGATGGAGGAGCGCGAACGTCGTCTCGCGGTGGCCGTCGAATGAGGGCGGCTCGGCGTTGACGACGAAGGTGAGCGTGCCGCCGGCTTGCGGCTGCTCCCCGGTGATCGGTGCTTGAGAGCCGGTCGCGGGCCCCGGGCCGCTGGGCCGGCAGGCGGCGAGCGTTAGCGCAAGTGCTACGGAAAGTGCGGCGATCTGGCGGTACTTCAGCATCATGAGGACCACCCCCTCGGGTCGAGACTCTAGCGCACCCCTCTCTTACGGATGACCTCTTCGTAGAGTTCAACGAGCTGCGCGGTCACGTGGGACCAGTCGTATTCAGGGGCCCGTCGGGCTCCCGCCTGTCCGAGACGCTCCCTGAGGGCCGGTTCGCACACGAGGCGCTCGAGGGCCTCGGCGAGGGCGCTCGGATCGCGTGGCTCCACCAGGAGCCCGCTGACATTTCGCTGTACGACACGCTTGTAGCCGTGGATGTCGCTGGCGACGACCGGTAGGCCGGCGGCCATGGCCTCGAGGAGCACGATCCCGAACGACTCTTGTCCGGTCGAGGGCGCGCAGAAGATGTGCGCCGTCTTGTAGAAGCGGGCCTTGTCGGCATCCGAGACACGACCGGCGAAGAGAACGTCGTCGAGCCGGTTGTTCCGCACGAACCGCCGTAGACGACCCAGCAGCGGTCCAACGCTGCAGAGAATGAGCCGCAGCTCGGGATGCCTGGGCTTCAGCTTGGCGTAGGCCTCCATCAGATACATCGCGCCTTTGCGCGGCTCGAGGCGACCGACGAACAGGATGTTGATCTTGCCGTCGTGATACTCAGGGAACGGTTTCGCGCTGGAATAGAAGTGAACGTCGACGCCGTTGGGGATGATCTTGTAGTCACCGGGGAAGTAGCTCGATATGAAGTGTCGCGCCGCACTCGACACAGCGATGCGTGCGTCCAGCTTGTTCAGGTAGTGACTACCGATGAACCGGCCGGCCCAGTAGGAGAAGGAAAACCCGCCGAACGCGTGGAAGGTCGCGACGTTCGGACATCTTGCCGAATCGAGGATCTGCATCGAAAGGAACGGCACGAGCGGCTCGTGGTGGTGGATGATGTCGAATCGTTCGCGCTCGAGCATGTGGCGAACGAGCCACTCGAGCCGGAGCGAGAGCGTGACCCGGCCGATCGCGCCGTTATAGGGCACGGCGATCGCCTGGCCGATCTGGATCACGTCCTGCGCCGGCGGGTCGTCACCCCACGGCGCCGTGATGATCCGGACGCTGTGCCCGAGCCGCCGCAGCTCCTCGTAGCTCTCGCGGATGTACGAATTCGCGCCGCCCGGGCGCGGATAGGCGTAGGGCGAAACGATCCCGATCTTCACTAAGCAGCTCGTCCCGTCGGCCCTGCCTCCGTGACTCGCCACGGGCTCACGGCTGATGGACTCGCTCCTCGCGGGTGAACCGCTCGTCGCTCGTTCATTTGGCTTTGGAGGCTTTCATTCTGCGGCGAGCGCGCTTGATCGGGTCGCGGACCATCGAACGCCATTGCTGGCGCGCCGCCCCATCGAGATGCTCTCGCAGCGACCAGCCTCGGCCGTCCGCGCTCGTGGTCCGGTCCGCGATGCCGCGCCGGAGGTCGTCGACGGTGCGGCCTTCGAAGTGTGTCCAGCATGTTCCGACCAGGGCGGCATGATGGGCGTCGCTCGATCCCGTCTCCGCGGCGCGCAGGACGTTCGCGTTGAGCCATGAGGCACGCCTCGCGCGCACGCGACCCGCGTACGAAGGGTTACGCAGCTCGATCGCGTCGACCATCTGCTCGGGGTCGCGCGAGCGCGCGAGCTGTCGAAGAGCCCTCTCGCCTATTGAGAATGTGAGGTACGAGAGGGGATGAGGGACGATCGCGACACCGCCCGCCCGGTGCACCAGCGCGACCGCCTCGTTGAGCGAGCAGAGCATGGGGATCTCGTCCTCGATCCAGAGCGCGAGCAGGTGTCCCGAGCGCGTCGTCACCTCGACGCCCGGGATGACCTGCACCGCGCTCGAACGGCGTGCCGCGAGGTCGCGAAGAGCGAAGGCGCCGCGGATGTCGTCGTGGTCGGTGAGCGCGATCACGTCGAGCCCGACACGCTCGGCGGAATGGAGGATCGCTTCGGGCGAGGAAAGGCCGTCGCCGAGATCGCTGTGCAGCTGCAGGTCGGCCCGGCCCATCAGGCCGCTCCCCATACGGGCTCAAACACATTCCACTGCTCGGGGTGCGCGCGCACGTAGCGCTCGAGCAGCGCGGCGAACCGGCGGACGCCCTCGCGTACGTCGGCTTCGCGGTCGCCGGTCCGTGGGATGTCGAGCGGCTCCAGAAGATGCGCGAAGAGCATCCCGTTCTGGCGCCACGTGAACGCGGGTACCAGCGCGGCACCGGTCCGGTGGGCGAGCGCGACGTGCGCCGAGGGCAAGAGCGTCCGGCGTCCGAAGAACTCGACGCGCTCGCCGACGCCGGTTATCGCTCGGTCCGCGAGGAAGCCGAGCACACCGCCCCGCCGGAGGACGCGGTGGATACCGAAGGCCGAGTCGATGGGAACCAGACGGAGGCCCTGCGCGCTCCGTGCGCGATTCACAGCCCGCATGAACTCCGACGTCGTGCGCTCGACCGGCAGCGTCAGCTCGAAGCCGCGCTCCATCAGGATCTGGCCGACCAGCGCGACCGGTCCCAGGTGCGCGCTCCCGAAGATGACGCCCTTCCCGAGCGCATGTGCACAGGTGAAGTTCTCCCAGCCTTCCATGCGCACGGTCGCGAGGAAGCGCCTGCGGTCGAGGCGCGCGATGTGGAAGATCTCGAGGTACTGGATGACGGAGTTGACGAACACCTGCCGCACGCGCGGCGGATGCTCGGGCGCGATCACCGCGAGGTTCGAGCGGACGGCGGCCCGCGCCCCGGGGGCCGCAAGGTATGCGATGGAACCGGCGACCTCCGCGATCGGTCTCTGCCAGGCGGGCGGGACTCGTGGCAGGACCGCTTCGGCCACCCGCGCGAGCGCGTCGACGGCGCTCACGTCGTCACGCCGTGCCTTCGGGACCTGCCCACATCGGACGGAAGATGTACCACTGATCGGGCTTTCCCCGGACGAGAGTCTCCAGCCCGTGGACGATCGTTTGCGTCGCGTGCTCGATGTCGTGAGCGGCCTGTTTGGTGCGTTCCACGAAGATCGGCGGGAGCGCAACGCCGCGGAAGGTGTTGTCGCGCTCGCGCATGACCGCGGCGACGAGGATCGGCGCGCCCGACACGCGCGCCAGGTTCGCGGCGATCGTGGGGAACGCGGCGCGCACGCCGAAGAAAAGAAGGTCGACGTGGTCGAGCTCATGTGCCCGCGGGCCGAGATCCATCATCAGCCCGACCATCTCGTTGCGACGGAGCGCGCGGAGCACCTGGCGCACCGCGCCCTCCGGCGGGAGGATGTTCACGTTCTTATTGGCTCTGTTGGTAACGAGAAGATCCATCAGCCGCTGATTCTCAAGCTCGTCGGCGATCACGTTGAGCGGCATCTCGTCGGCGATGCGCGCTCCGCCGAGCTCGAAGTTTCCGAAGTGCATCGAAACAAAGATGCAGCCCCGGCCGCGGTCGCGCGCCGCACGGACGTGGGACAGGGAGCGCGGGTCGACGGCTACCAGTCGCTCGAAATCCGCCACGCCCAGTCGCGGGAACCGCATGATCTCGACGAGATATTTTGCGAAATTTCGGAACGACCGTCGCGCCACGCGTGCCACCTCGCGATGGTCCGCCGGTTTCGCGAGGACGATCGCGAAGTTCTGCTTCGCGATCCTGCGCCGGCTCACCCAGACGACGTACGCGATCTCGCCGCCGACGACCGCGGCGGGGTACGTCATCCACGACGGCAGCCGCTGGGCGAGCGTCGCGGCGAGGCGCCACGCCCAGAACGCTGAGCCGTGGAGCAGACGGTCGCGCACTACGTCTTCCCCGCGAGCGTCTGGACATTGGCGCCCTTGATGTAGTCCTCCACGCCCTCGCGCGCGCGATCGTCGGGGATCTGCCGAGGCGGGGACTTCATGAAGTACGCGGACGGCGCCACGATCGTTCCGCCGAGCCCGCGGTCGAGGGCAAGCTTGCAGCACCGGATGGCGTCGATGACCACGCCCGCGCTGTTGGGTGAATCCCACACCTCGAGCTTCAGTTCGGCGTTCAGGGGCACGTCGCCGAATGTCGTTCCCTCCATGCGGATGTAGCACCACTTTCGGTCGAGAAGCCACGGGACGTAATCCGAAGGACCCACGTGGACATTTGCCTCATCGAGCGGGTAGTCGAGCATGCTCGTGACGGCGTTCGTCTTGCTGATCTTCTTTGATTCGAGTCGCTCGCGCTCGAGCATGTTGAGGAAGTCGGTATTGCCGCCGAAGTTGAGCTGATACGTGCGGTCGAGACGAACCCCTCGATCCATGAAGAGGCGCGTGAGGACCCGATGGGTGATGGTCGCCCCGACCTGCGATTTGATGTCGTCGCCGATGATGGGCAGGCCCTTCTGCGCGAAGCGTTTCTGCCAGTACGGCTCCCGCGCGATGAAGACCGGGATGCAGTTGATGAAAGCGCATCCCGCCTCGAGGGTCTGCTCGACGTACCACTTCGTGGCCTCTTCGCTGCCCACCGGCAGGTACGAGATGACCACGTCGACCTCGCGATCTTTGAGGATCCCCACGATGTCGTCGGTGGCACCGGGCGCCTTCTGCACGATCTTGGATAGGTACTTCCCGATCCCGTCATGCGTCATGCCGCGGGAGACCTTCAGGCCGGTGCGTGGCACGTCGGCGAAGCGATAGGTGTTGTTCGGCGGGGCATAGATGGCCTCGGCGAGGTCCTTGCCCACTTTGTTGCGGTCGACGTCGAATGCCGCGACGAAGTCGACGTCGCGGATGTGGTACCCGCCGAGGTCGACGTGCATGATCCCCGGGACCCGGTCGCCAGGCTTCGCGTTCCGGTAGTAATGGACTCCCTGGACGAGCGAACTCGCGCAGTTGCCCACGCCGATGATCGCCACGCGGATCCGGCCCTTGCTGGTACGCCGCGTGGCCGTTCTCTTTCTTCTGGTGGTGGTCGGCATCGTCGAGATATCTACCTTCCTTTGATCGAGAGTTGGCGGCCTACGTGGACCACTCGCACGAGGAGCGTCACCGACGAGAGCAGCGCGACGATCAGGACCGCCGCGGCGAACGCGAGCTGGAGGCCGAGTAGCGCCCAGGCCGCGAGCCCGAGCAGGAAGATCGCGATCCGCGCTTCGCGCGGGGCCGGCCCGACGCTCGCACCGACCCCCATCGACTCCGCCTTCGCACGAACATACGAAACCAGGAACGACGTGGTCAGCGCGACGAGGCCCCACCATACGAGCGCCGCCTGCCCGGTGGTGGCGGCGAGCAGAACTGTGCCGATGAAGAGCGCGGCATCGGAGAGGCGATCGACGGTCGAGTCGAGGAACGCACCGAATGCGGTCCCGCCCCCCGCCGCCTTCGCGACCTGACCGTCGAGCGTGTCCGCAATCGTGCCGATGGCGAGCACCACCAGGGCCGCGAGGAGCATGTTCATGGCAAGCAGCGCCGCGCCAATACAGGTGAGCGCGCCACCCAGGATTGTCACCGCGTTGGCGGACACGCCGACTGCGGCGATCCGCCGTGCGACCGGCGCGAGCCCGACGCGCGTTCCCTCGGCGACCTGCTTCGGAACGACGCCGTGGCTCATGAGTGCGCCTCCGCGCGGTTCATCAGCATGCGGAAGCCACGTGCATTGAGCTCGGCGAACTTCTCGCGATCGAACGAGCAGCGGACCTCACGGCCGAGGCGCTCCATACGGATGATTCCTGCGCGCCGCAGCCGGCGAAGATGCCAGGACATGAGCGGCTGGCTGATGCGCAGGCGGCGCGCGAGCTCCGATACCGGTTGCTCGCCCTCGGTCACCAGGATCTGAACGATCCGCAGGCGGTTCACATCGCCGAGCGCGCGGTAGTAGCCGCGGAGCTCCCGCAGCGCGGAGTGGGTCAGCATGGCTCCCCTTCCAAGACCGGGAAGCATATCAAAGAAACTTTATGAATAAGTCATAGGCGCGCGTATCGATCCACTGGCGCAGTAGCAGACCACAGGACCGCCAGGTCCGAGGACTACTTGCGGGCGGTGGAGAAGATCTCGGCGAGCTCCTTCACGGTCTTGTCGGAGCGTCCCTGGCGGAACGAGTCGGCCACGCAGGTGGCGAGGTGCTCCTCGAGGATCAGGGCGTCGACGCGTTCGAGAGCCTTTTCGATCGCCATCGTCTGCTTCATGACATCGACGCAGTACTTGTCTTCCTCGACCATCCGCTCCACCGCCTTGAGGTGCCCGGTCACCGAACGCAGGCGGCTCACGACGTCGCGGCGGATCTCTGCTCGCACGCCGTCATCCTACCCCCTGGGGGAGGGGGTGGAGTGCGAGAATCGCCGCATGCCCACGGGTCAGCCGCTCGCCGCGCGAATGCGTCCCCGCGACCTCGACGAGTTCGTCGGGCAGGGCCACCTCGTCGGGCCAGGTCGCGTCCTGCGCAAGGCGATGGATGCCGGGCAGCTTCCGTCGATGATCCTGTGGGGACCGCCGGGCACCGGCAAGACCACGCTTGCGGCGATCGGAGCGAAGCGCGCGAACTCGCGGTTCGTCGCGATCTCGGCCGTCGCCTCGGGCGTCGCCGAGCTGCGGAAGCTGATCCAGGAGTCGCGGAAGCTGCGGCAGCTGACCGACCAGCGGACCGTGCTCTTCATCGACGAGATCCACCGTTTCAACAAAGCCCAGCAGGATGTCGTGCTGCCGTACGTGGAGAACGGCGATGTGATCCTCCTCGGCGCGACGACCGAGAACCCGTCCTTCGAAGTGAACTCCGCGCTCCTGTCACGCTCCCGGGTCTTCACATTGAAGCCACTCACCGAGGACGACGTGCGTACGATCGTTCGCCGAGCGCTCGCCGACGAGCGAGGACTCGCCGGCTCTGTAGCGCTCGCCGCGGATGCCGAGGACGCCCTGGTGGCGGTCAGCAACGGCGACGCGCGCGTGGCGCTGAACGCCCTCGAGCTGGCCGCCGATGCGGCGGCCGTCGGGGCTGATGGCAAGAAGCCCGTCGGCCTTGCCGAGGTGCGGGAAGCACTTCAGCGCCGCTCGCTCCTGTACGACCGCGCAGGCGACCAGCACTACGACACCATCTCGGCGTTCATCAAGAGCGTCCGGGGCTCAGATCCCGACGCCGCGCTGTACTGGCTCATGCGGATGATCGACGCGGGCGAGGATCCGATGTTCATCGCGCGACGGATCGTCATCCTCGCCGGCGAGGACGTCGGGCTCGCCGATCCGCAGGCGCTGGTCATCGCGAGCGCGGCGCAGCAGGCCACCCATCTCATCGGGCTCCCCGAGGCGTATTACCCGCTGGCGGAGGCCGCCGTGTATTGCGCGCTCGCTCCGAAGTCGGACTCGCTCAAGCGCGGGCTCGGCGAGCTTCAGCACGATCTGGCCGAAACGCGCGCCGACCCGGTCCCGCTGCACCTGCGGAATGCGCCAACGCGCCTGATGGCCGAGCTCGGGTACGGCCAGGGATACAAGTACGCGCACGATTTCGAAGGCCACGTCGCTCCGGATGAGACCTACCTTCCCGACTCACTGAAGGCCCGGCGCTATTACGTGCCGACGGACCTTGGAGCGGAAGCCGATCTCAAGATGCGGCTCGAGGCGTTACGGCGAACCGTGAAAAGAACAGACCGAGCTCGAACAGCAGATACATCGGAAGCGCCACGAGGGTCTGATTGAAGGGATCCGGCGTGGGCGTGATGAACGCGCCGAAAAGGAACGCGAGCAGCACCACGTAGCGTCGCTGCTTCGTGAGCCAGGCCCGTTCGACCACGTGGATCCGAACCAGGGCGTAGATGATGACCGGCACCTCGAACATGACCCCGATCCCCAGGATGAACGTCGTCACGAACGTGAGGTACTCGGATGCGCGAAGCTGACTGTCGAAGACATCGCTCGCGAAATTGATGAGAAAGTCGATGGCGCGGGGGAGCATCACGTAGTAGCAGAAGGCCATGCCTCCGACGAAGAGCGCGATGATCGGCAGGCCGAGAAGACGGACGAAGCTGCGCTCGTTGGGAAAGAGCGCTGGATCGATGTACGCGTAGATCTCATAGAGGATGACCGGCATCGCCAGCGCGATCCCGCTGATGAGGGCCACCTGGAAGTACGTCGTGAAGTTCTCGGTGGGGGAGAGCGTGATGAGCCTTCTCCCGCCCGTCGGGACAAGGAGGAACTGGATGAGCCTGGTCGTGAACACGAAGGAGATCGCGGTCGTGATCACCACGGCTACCGCCGCGACCGTCAGGCGATTGCGAAGCTCACCCAGATGCTGAACGAGGGAGAGCTCCTTGTCGCGAAGGTCCGTCGTCATCTTTCGGTCACGCTAGCAGTTGCCCCGACTAGAATTGACACGCGACCGCGCCCCCGTAGCTCAGCGGATAGAGCGGCGGCCTCCGGAGCCGTAGACAGGCGTTCGATTCGCCTCGGGGGTACTCGGGCCCCGTCAGCGACTCCCAAATACGGCCGCTATCGCAGCGGCACGCTTGGTGCATGCATCTCGGCTGCGACTAACGCGGAGGTGAACGCATGGATCTCATGGGCCTGCTCGGCTTCCTGATAATCGGTTTGATTGCTGGTTTCATCGCGCGGTTCCTCGTTCCCGGTCCCGACCCGATGGGCTGGCTCGGCACGATGGTGCTGGGCATCGTCGGCTCCTTCGTCGGCGGAACGCTGGCGGCGCTCGTCTTTGGCGGGACGTTGACGCTTTCGGCGGCAGGCATCGTCGGATCGATCATCGGCGCGATCATCGTGCTTCTCATTTGGCGCGCGATGAGCAGCCGGCGCGGCGCCGTCGTTTGACCGGTCGCTAGACGGACTGATGGACCGCGGCGCTCAGTGCGCCGCGGTCTCTTCGTCCGCGAGCTCCAACCGGTTCGTATTCACCCAGAACCGGCCGAACCGATCTTGGACCAGCCACTCCTCCCCGTTCGGCGAAGGCCGCACGAGCTCGCCGATCCGCTGATCGTGACCGAAGCGCACCTTGACGCCGCGACGCAGATCGAGCGGCGGTCGCAGCGTCATCGGCTCGGAACGATAGCCTGCGCCAGCAGTCCTTCGTCCAGGCGGCGAACGTATTCCCCGAACATCGGCTCGACGAAGTCGTAGCGGCCGCGACCAAGGCGCACGACGAGACCACGTTCCTGTAGCGCGGCGAGTGCGCGCAGGACCTCCGGACGCGGGACCGCTCCGCCTTCGCCGTCCGCCGCGTAGAGCACGGCGCGATGGGCGATCCGCTTCGCGACCTGCTGCAGGTACTTGTGCGAACCGAGCTCGGACCAGTGAAGGGCGAACGGCCGCTCGAGCTCGCGCATCGCCTGCTCGTACGCGACTTCGAGGAAGTCGGGCGTCACAGTGCGCGCGCCGCTATCGCGCATCAGGTAGTAGAGCGCGGCGCAGACCTGCATCGTGTCCTGCGGGTGCCCGCCTGTTGCGTCGAGGAGCCGGTCGACGCTCGCATCGTCGATCGAGACCTTCTTCGCGGCGAACTTCGCCCGTAGGTATTCGAGCCAGTCGTCGGGGTCGATGCCGAAGCGGTGGCCACCGGCATCGGTGAGATCGAGTGGGACCGCAAAGCGATAGAAGGCGTGGCCTTTCGCGCTGAAAAGCTCCTCGAGGATCCCCTGCTCCGAGCCGAGGAACGCGTAGCTCACGCCACGATGGGCCTGGAAGCGCGTGCGCATCACGTCGAACACGCGCGGTCCCAGGCGCCCCGCCGCCTGGAACTCATCGAAGACGACGATCACGCGCTTGCCGGTCCGCTTCGCGAGCGCGTTCGGCAGGTCCAGCGCGCCCTCAAAAAAACGCTGAGCGTTCTTCTCTCGGGCGAGCTCGAGCGCGAGCTCGACGTGCTCGTATTTGACCTTCACGGTCGGATGCATGCCCGTCGCGATCGCCTTGGCCTGCTCGAAGCTCCGTTCGACGCCCGAGAGGTTCTGGAGGATCGCGTCCGCGAGGCGTTCGCCGAGCCCGCGAATGTCGGTCGCGCCGAGGCAGTCGACGTAGGCGGTGTGCGCGCCGCGCCGTCGCAAGCGGCGGAGCGCCTCGAGGATGATCGATGTCTTCCCGATGCGGCGCGGCCCCGCTACCAGCACGTGGTTGCCATCTTCGAGGCGGTCCACCAGCCGGCGCAGGTAGGGCTCGCGGCCGACCAGATCCGCGGCAGGCACCGGTCCCCCGACGGGGAAGTAGGGACTGACAGCGGTCCGCTCGCGAGGTCGGAGCATCGCGCGCTATCATACATCAGATGTATCAAAGACACACGCATGATGCGTACAGTCGGACATGCGACGATCTGTGCATGCCCTTCGTCGGTCTCGTCGTCGCCATCGCTGCCGCGGCTGCCGCTGTGGTCGGCTGGCTTGCGCGTCCGCTCGCCGTCGATCCCAAGCGGCGCCAGGCGCTGAGCGGTGCGGTCGCCGCCGTCGACCGCGAGCTCGCCGCGAATCTGGAGCTCATGACGATGTTCGACCAGACCCGTCAGGCCGTCGTGCTGGAGAACGCCGAGTTCGCTCGGCACCGGGAGACGATCGAGCAGGAAGCGGGAGGCATCGTCTCGACGGTGACGACGCTGTACGCGCGGATACCCCAGGCCGAGGCCGCGATGGAGCGCCGCGGTCCCGCGAACTCGCTTCGTGACGAGGACCGGCGCCTCATCGAAGGGTGGGAGGGCGACGCGCGGGAGGCCCAGCGCACCCTCCGGCGCTCGCTCGACGCACGGCCGGCCCGCGGCTGGTCCGCGGTGACCGCTCGCTTACGCTCATGGTCACCACGCCGCTAAACGAGCCCTTTTTCGCCTAATGGCACGAACCGTGCTCTCCGAGCGTTAATTAGCCGAATGGCCCATCAAACGATCGTGCCCGGTCGGGCATACCGCGCTTACCGCTTCCCGCACCGTACCGGCGGGCGGATGTCGCGCCGCGTCAGCGCGGTGCGTCCGGTGGGCACCTTCGCCGGGATCCTGGGGGCTGTCCTCCTCGCGACTGCCGCTTTCTTCGGCTTCGCCGTGGTCGCGACGGTCGGTTACTTCGCATCCGACCTTCCCGCCGCGCACGAGCTGGCGACCGTCCCGGTGCCGCTCACCACGCACATCTTCGATCGCACCGGTGAGCACCTGCTCTACACGCTCGCGGACGAGCGGCGCGATCTCATCGCCTTTGACGCCGTCCCCAAGCGGATGCAGGACGCGACGATCGCGATCGAGGACAAGACCTTCTGGTCGAATCCGGGCATCGACGTGGGGGGCATCGTCCGCGCGTTCCAGGCGAACAGCGCGAGCGGCCGGATCACGCAGGGCGGCTCGACCATCACACAGCAGCTGATCAAGACGCGCCTCCTCGGCGACGATCCGACGTTCACGCGCAAGATCAAGGAAGCGATCCTCGCGATGGAGGCGACGCGCACCTTCACCAAGCAGCAGATCCTCGAGATGTACTTCAACCAGATCTACTACGGGAACCAGGCCTACGGGCTCAAGGCCGCCGCCGCAACGTACTTCGGCGTAGCCGACCTCAACCAGCTGACGCTCGGCCAGATGGCGCTGCTCGCGGGCCTCCCGCAGGCCCCATCGGATTACGACCCGATCCAGAACTTGGAAGGCGCGAAGGCGCGCCGCGCGCTGGTCCTCGACGCGATGGTCGAGAACGGCTACGCGACCGAGCTCGAGGCCGCGGCCGCGAAGGACGAAGCCATCGTGGTGAAGCCGGCGACGACCTCGCTGTACGCGCCGCACTTCACCTTCCGGCTCCGCGAGCAGCTGGTCCAGGTGCTCGGCGAGAAGGCCGCGTACCGCGGTGGCTACAACGTGTACAGCTCACTCGACTGGAACATGCAGCAGCTCGCTGAGAAAGAGGTCCGCGATCACGTTGACGGGCTCAAGGGCAACAACGTCAACAACGCCGCCCTGATCACACTCGATCCGACGACGGGCGAGATCCTCGCGTACGTCGGAAGCTACGACTACTACAAACACACGGCTCAGGTGCAGGGCGACTACGACCACGCGGGCATCGCGTACCGGCAGCCGGGTTCGACCTTCAAGCTCTTCACGTATCTCACCGGCATGCTCAAGGCGAACATGACCGCGTCCACACAGCTCTGGGACATCCAGTTCAACATGCCCGACGGCAGCGGCAAGAGCTACAGCCCCATGGACGCGACCAAGGAGCAGCACGGAGCGGTCACCATCCGGCAAGCCCTTCGCGAGTCGCTCAACCTGCCGGCGCTCCAGGTCACGCGGACGGTCGGGGTCGACGCGATCATCGACACCGTCCACCAGCTGGGCATCAACCGCGACTGGGACCGCTCGCGGCTCGGTCTCTCGTTCGGGATCGGTGCCGGCGAGATGCGACTCATCGATATGGCGAGCGCCTACCAGGTGATCGCCAACCTCGGCGTCCGCGTCGAGCCGACGTTCATCCTCAAGATCGTCGACCCGACGGGCAAGGTCGTGAAGGACTTCAGCAAGCCTGAGGGCCGGCGCGTCCTCGACCAGCGCTACGCGTGGGTTATGGACGACATCCTCAAGGACAACACCAATCCACAAGGTTCTTTCGTGTTCGGACCCTGGACCTCGATTGGCCGTCCGGCCGCGCTCAAGACCGGCACGACCGACAACCTCCAGGACGTTTTGGCGATCGGTTTCACGCCCCAGCGGCTAACCGCCATCTGGATGGGCAACTCGGACAACTCCGAGATGCGCGGCATATCGTCGGCGCTCGGTCCGGGCGTGCTGTGGCGCGATTACATGAAGACGGTCGTCGGCGGGCTTCCGCCGGACTGGTACGCACGGCCAGAGGGGATCGTCGACAAGACCGTCTGCGTGAATCCGGTGCTCCTTGGTGGGAACGGTTCAGGTCTGCTGCCCGGGCCGAACTGCCCGGGTACCTTCCGCTTCACCGAGCACTACGTGCAGGGCACGGAGCCGACGACCGACGACCGTAACTTCTACACGTCGTGCGGCATCCGGATGATCGCGCCGTTCTCGGACTGGCAGAGGGACTACAACGCGTGGGCGTCGGGTGCGGTCTCCGGCCGGTTTAGCTACGGGCGCTTCTTCTGGACGATCTGCGGGTTCGTGCCCGTGGCGCCGAGCGCCTCGCCCTCCGGCTCGCCTGGAGCGAGCCCGCAGCCAAGCGCGCCGCCCGGCCGGACGCCGTCTCCGACTCTGCCGCCGCGCCCGACGAGAAAGCCCTAGCCAGCAGAGCGCGCATTCGTCCCTAGACTCGCCTTCGTGCGGGCGGCCGTCGGCGCGTCGTTTTACGCGCCAGTAGAGGGTGAGCTGCGCGAGCTCGAGCGTCGCCTTCGCGACGTGGCTCGTGGAGGGCATCCGGTGTTCGGCGAGGCAGTCGCGCACCTTTTCACCACGCCGGGCAAGATGCTGCGTCCGACGCTCGTCTTTCTTTCGTCGCGATTCGGCCCCGGCCAGGACCGCGAGGTCGTGCTCAACCTCGCCGAATCGCTCGAGCTGGTCCACACCGCATCGCTCGTCCACGACGACGTGGTCGACCGCGCCGAGCTGCGCCGGAACGTCCAGACGGTGAACGCGAAGTGGAACGACGACGTCGCCCTGATCGTCGGCGACTACCTCTTCGCGAAGGCCTACGCGCTCGCGGCCGTGCTTCCGAAGCCGGAAGTGATAGCCATCGTCGCGCACACGGTCTTCGCGCTCTGCGACGGAGAGCTCGGCGAGATCACTGCGACCCGGATGCTTCCGACCGAGGCCGCCTATCTCGAGCGCATCGAGCTCAAGACCGCCTCGCTTTACGCCGCGTGCGCGCAGGGGGCGGCGCTGCTAGCCGACGCCGAGCCCGATCACGTCGCGGCGCTCGGCGCGTTCGGCACCAACCTCGGCATGGCCTTCCAGATCACCGACGATGTACTCGATCTCGTCGGCGACGAGGAGGATTTCGGCAAGACCGTGGGCCGCGATCTCCTCGAAGGCATGCCCACCCTTCCGATGATCTACGCGGTGGAGGAGCGCGACGGCACCGGCGGCGAGCTCGAGACGCGCATCCTCGCCCCGGCCAAGTCCGCCGATGACATGCGCGCGCTGCTGACCGAGATCCGCGCGTCGAGCGGGCCGGAGCGGGCGCGCCAGCGCGCGCTCGCGTTCCACGATGCCGCGGTGCGCGCCCTCGACCGGCTGCCCGCACTTCCCGAGCGCGATGCGCTGGGCGAGGCCGCCGACTTCGTGGTGCGCCGGGTCCGCTGATGGCCGCTCCCGAGGTCGAGGCCTTCCGCGGGCGGATCAAACGCGAGCTGGATCGCATCGTGAAGGCGCTCGACGGGCTCGACGAAGAGGCCGTGAACTGGAAACCGAACGCTCCCTCGGCCAACTCCCTACTCGTGCTCGCGACACACACGCTCGGCGCCGCGGAGGATCATGTGGTGCGTCAGGTCGCGGGCAAGACGATCACCCGGTCGCGCGATGCCGAGTTCGCGGCGAAGGGCTCGGCGGAGGGCCTTCGCGCGCGGGCGGAGGAGGTGAAGCGCCGCATTGACGATGCGCTGAACGGCTTCGACCCGGCTCGCCTCGGCGACGAGCGGGACACGCCATCGGGCAAACGCACCGCTCGCGACATGCTCGTCCACGCCGTCGCACACGCGTCCGAGCACGCCGGCCAGGCGGAGCTCACGCGCGACCTCTACCGCGCCCGCGGGTCCGCCTAAGGTCCCGCGCGCCTCCCGCCGCGACGCTTCCCGCGACGACGGCGGCGCTTGCGTTGCTGATCGCCGCTCTCGGTGACGGGGGTGGGCCGCTCCTGACGCGGGACCTCGTCGCTGCCGTAGCTGCCGACGCCCTTCGTATGTGCGGGGATCGCCCCGAACGAGACGCCCAGGTCAGACGCGGTGAGCGTCTTGCGACTGCCGTCGACCATCCCCACGATGATCGACTCCTTCGGCACGTTGACGCTCTGCGTCATCGCGCAGCCCGATGTTCCGCACTGGCCACCCTCGCACGACGGGATGTGGAAGGTGTCGCCGACCTTGGGGAGCTTGCCCTTCACCTCTTGATACGTCTCGAGCTCGTAGATGAGGCAGCACTTGAGCCGGCCGCATACGCCCGTGAGCTTCGCCTGGTTCAACGGCAGGTCCTGCTCCTTGGCCATCCGGATCGAGATGTTCGAGAACTTATCGAGCCAGGATGAGCAGCAAAGCTCCCGGCCGCAGGTGCCCACGCCGGTCATCACCTTCGTCTCGTCCCGAGCTCCCATCTTCCGGAACTCGATGCGCGCGCCGAAGTGCGCCGCGAACGCGGCGTTCAGCTCGGTGAGGTCCACCCGCTCGTCGCTCGAATAGAAGAACACCACGCTCGATCCGTCGAACTGCCAGTCCGCCCCCAGGATCTTGATCGGGACCCGGCGCGCGTGGACCATCTCCGCCGCCGCGCGCGTGGCGTCCTCCTCCATGCGCTTGTGTTTGTTCATCGAGAAGAGATCGGCGCCGGTCGCCTTCCGGACCACCTTTCCGAGCGGCGGATCAACGAGCACGAGCGGCGAATCCGTCGGCAGGATCGCGACGCGTGCGGCGTCCTCGCCCAGATCCGTTCGCACGATGACGAACTCGCCGAGCGCGACGTCCTCCACCCCGCCCGTCTCGAAGAAGTACATGCGCCCGGCCTTCATGAACCGCGCCCCGATGACCGTCCGCGGCACGATCATGCGCGCGTCCCGGCGAGCGCGGCGGCGTACGGAAGCCGCAGGACGAATAGCTCGAGCAGCATTCGCGCGTTCACGTTCGACTCCACGACATCTCTCCTCCAGCGATCCATCGCGAGCGCGAGATCGACGAGCTCCCGCCGGCCGATGGCTTCCGCCAGCCGCGCCGTCTCGCTCGCGCGATCAGGGCGGAGCGCGCGCTCGGCGCCGTGCGCCGACACCGCAGCGTCGCGCGCGAGCTCGCCCCACTCCCCGAGACGCAGCTCGATAGCCGCATTGCGTTTTTGCGTGTCCCGCTCGGACTCAGCGAGGTCGACCGCCCACGCGAAGCGGTCGGTAAGGCCGCTCCCGACGAGGCGATAGAACTCGTTCTCGAGGGTGCGCCGCGCCTTGCGCGACGCTTCGTCGGCCGCGAGCGCGATCGCCACGCCTGGCCGTCCCGCCCCCGCGGCGGCATGCCTCCGGGCGTCCGGGCCGAAACGCGTTGCGAGGCCGTCCGCGATCTCCGAGGTGGCGACGAGCCGAAGCGGGAGCGGCATGAGGCGCGAACGGATCGTGTCGAGCAAGCGCGCGGGCGTCGGCGTCAGCAGCATGAGCACGGCGTGCGGGGGCGGCTCCTCGAGCGTCTTGAGTAAGGCGACCTCGGCATGCTCGGAAAGGTCGGCGGCGTCGTCGACGATCACGACACGCCAGCGGCCCTCAAGCGGACGGAGCACCAAGCCCTGCTGCATCTCGCGGATCTGCTCGATCGCGATGAACTTCTTGTCCGGGTCGCGCTCGAGGTCGATCAGGCGAGTGACCACGCCCACGTCGGGGTGCGTCCCGTGCTCGATCTTGCGGCAGGCGAGACAAGTCCCGCAGCCGCCGGCAATGCTTGGCTCGCTCGTGCAGAGCAGCGTCTGCGCGAGACGTATCGCCACCGTGCGCTTGCCGATCGACCGCGGGCCGCTGAGCTCGTACGCATGGGCCACATCGCCTTTGACCGCCCTCTCGCCTAAGCGGGCGAGCAGGCGACGCTGCCCGATCACATCTCGCAAGGTCTCGCGGGGATTCTAGGTGCGCCTAGCAGCAAGGCTCCTGGTCGGGCGGGCAGCAGGGCTCGGGGCAGCAGGGCTCGTTCATGCGGTCACCTCCTTCCGCGCGCGGATGTAGGCGCTCGCGATCGCGCCGTCGACGCCGTCCAGGCGTACCTCGCGCGTGACCTCGACATCTATCGCTTTGAAACCTGCGTCGCGAAGGGCAGCGGTGTATTCGTCGATCGAGATCGTCCCGGCAACGCAACCCGCCCACTGATCGAGGGAGCGCTTCACCTCGACTGGAAGCTCGGCCAGGGCGACCATGTCAGCTACCGCGAAGCGGCCACCAGGCCGCAGCACGCGATGTGCTTCGCGAAGCACCGCGCGTTTGTCCGCCGCCAGATTGATCACGCAGTTCGAGATCACGACGTCCACCGCCGCGTCGGGGAGCGGGATCGCTTCGATCGCGCCCTTCAGGAACGTCGCGTTCGCGACCGCGGCCTTCGCCTGATTCGAGCGGGCGACCGCGAGCATCTCGTCGGTCATGTCCACACCGTAGGCGTGGCCATCCGGCCCGACTCGCCGCGCCGACAGCAGAACGTCCAGCCCGGCGCCGCTCCCGAGGTCGAGGACGCGCTCGCCGGGACGAAGCTCGGCCAGCAGCATCGGATTGCCGCACCCCAGGCTCGAGGTCGCATCGATCCCGACCGACGCCAGCTCGCGTGCGCTGTACTCGCCGCCGCAGCCGCTCTCGTCGCCGGAACAGCTGCTGTCGCAGCAGCTTGCGCTCTGCGCCATCTGGAGCGCCTTCGCCGCGTACCGCTCCCGTACGGCGTCCTGGATCTCACTCACGGCCAACCTCCAACGCATAGACAGGCGTCGATGGGACGCTAGCGAATCCATTGACGTTCGTCAATGCGTTTGCCAGACTGTAGGTGTGGAGAAGCTGATGGTGCTGCCTGAGCGCGAGCGGGGCGTCTGCTGCCCGCCGACGATGAAGGCGCGCCCCGAGAAGATCGAACAAACGAGCGAGATCCTGAAGGCGCTCGCCGATCCGACGCGGCTTCAAATCGCCCTCTGCCTTCGCGACGCGAAGGAGCCGGTGTGCATCTGCGATTTCACGGCGACGTTCGACATCAGCCAGCCCACCGTCTCACACCACATGGCGAGGCTTCGCGACGCCGGCCTCGTCGAGGTCACCAAGCGGGGTATCTGGTCGTTCTACCGTCTCGCGCCGGACCTCCCGGTCGCCACGCGGCGGATCCTCGAGGCGATCGGCTAACCCGCTTCTATCGTTCGCGAATGCGCCTCGCGGTCTTCTCGGACATCCACGGAAACACGATCGCGCTCGACGCCGTGCTCGATGACATCCGGTCGTCCGGAGGGGTCGATGGTTTTCTCGTCCTCGGAGACCTCGCGGCGATCGGCCCGGATCCGATTGGCGTCCTGGAACGCATCGCGGGCCTCCCAGGTGCGCACATCGTCCGCGGCAACACCGATCGATACGTGGTCACCGGCGAACGGCCCGACTGGTACAGGCGCGAGCGCGAGAAGTCGGAGCAGGAAATCCATCGCATTGAGGTCGAGATCGAACGCTCTATGTCGTGGACGCAGGGGTTCGTGGCCGGAGCCGGATGGCACGACTGGCTCGCCGCACTTCCGCTCGAGTTCCGGATGGTGCTGCCCGATGGCACACGCCTGCTAGCGGTGCATGCGTCTCATCGAAGCGACGACGACCCAGGTCTGGTTCCGGCGTCGAGCGACGACCAGATGCGCGAGCTGCTCCGCGACGCGGCCGCTGAACTGGTCCTCGCAGGTCATACCCACCGCGCACTGGACCGCCGCCTGGGTCCGCGTCTTCGGCTGGTGAATCCAGGCAGCCTGAGCAATCCCTTGCCGTCCGAGGCCGACATCCGGGCCGGGTATGCGCTCTTGGTCGCGGACCGAGACACCCACAAGGTGGAGCTGCGTCGGGTGGAGTACGACCACGACGCATTCATCGAGAGGTTGCGCTCGGTTCGTCACCCAGCGGCGGATTTCATCATTGGGATGCAGCGTCGTCCGGGCGCGGCGCACCATTGATGTGTGGTCCGCCACACTGAGCAGGACCTGGCGGAGCTTCAGAAGCTCCTCGATCGCAGCGCCGCATCGGCTGGCAGCTTCCTGAAGCAGACCTTTGAGCTTCCGGGACATGACCTGACAGCGCCCCAGCTGACCCGCTACTTCGAGGAGCGCGTGAGGGCTGTCGCGATCGCCACGGTCACCGCGAAGGGCGAGCCGCGGGTCTCACCAGTAGGCGCAGTCTTCCATCGAACCAAGTTCCACATACCGACGGCCGAGCATTCGGTGCGGGTACGGCACCTTCGTAAGCGGCCGGCGATCAGCCTCACTCACTTCGAGCTCAACGTGATCGCCGTGATCCTTCACGGACGAGCCGAGATCATCTCGCCCGGCACGGCGGAGTTCGAAGAGCTGGAGATCCCGGAGCAGGAGAGGTGGTGGCACGCCTTGCGCGCCAAGGGTCAGGGCGTTTATCTGAGGATCGAGCCCGAGAACATGTTCGCCTGGGCGAAGGATCCGGGTCAGTTCTCCGGGGTCTGATCCTCCCGCGGTTCGCTCAGCCGCTTTCGCGCCGCGTCGTATGCGCGCTCCGTGCGTTCGGCGACGAGCTCCCACGTCCACTTCTCCTGGAGCCGGAACCTGCCCGATTCCCCCATGCGCCGCGCGCGCACCGGATCGCCGAGCAACGCGAGCACGGCACGCGCGATCGCGTCGGGATCCTGCGCGACGATCAGCCCGTCGACGCGGTCACGGACCACCTCGCGAAGCGGCGGGATGTCTCCGGCGATGACCGGTCGCCAGGCGTACCAGGCCTCGAGATAGGTATGCCCGAAGGTCTCGTGGACCGAGGGCATCGCGAAGATCGTCGCGCGCGCGTAGGCGTCGGCCTTCTCCTCCTCGGTCACGACGCCGCGATCGATCCAGCGCTCGTCGCGCGGTCGCGGAACGAACCGCGCGGTCCAAGGGTCCTGACCGATCGCGATGAAGCGCACTTCTGGGCGCGAGTGCCACACGATGTTTGCCGCCTCGCGGAGCGCGTGATAGCCCTTGTACCGCTCCTTGCGTCCGACGAAGAGCACGGTCGCCGGGTCCATCGGTACCTCAGGAAGCCACGAGATGATCGGGCCGATCCCCGTGACGTGGACGTTCTCGACGCCGCGTAAGCGGTACCAGTCCGCTTCCCAGTTGGTGAGTGCGATGATCCCGTCGTCGCGGCGATACCTGGCGAGCTCGGCCGTGCTGTGCCCCGAGAAGCGCTGCCCCGGATGCACGAGCGGCGTTTCGACGAACGCCGCGCCGGCCGCACGCGCCGCCCGCTCCAGCGGCTTCGCCCATTCGCGCGCGATCGAGTGGATGACCTCGGCGCCCGCGATCGCGTGGCCGAGCTGCTCCTCGTCGACGAGCGACGTCGGCAGGATCCCGTCGATCGCCGAGCCCGGCCAGCCAAAACGCGCCGGAATGAACAGGCAACGCACGCCGTCGATAAAGACTTCGACCGGCCCGGACGGTGCGGCGTACACCTCCGGAGGGATCCCTGGACGGCGCCAGGCCGGACGCAACCCGACGAGGGTCACCTCGTGGTTGCGCTCGCGCAGGGCTTTCGCGAGCGCCCGCGCCTGCGCCTCGGAGCCGCCGATGCTCGAAAGCAGCTTCTTCGCGATGACGATGCGCACGGGTCGGGAGCCTAGGCGAGCGCCTCGCCGATGTCGGAATGCGCGTTAGCGAGCGCTCGTGCGTACGCGTCCTCGACCCGCGCGATCACCTGGTCCCAATCCCACCGCTGGCGCGCCTTCGCGGCGCCGGCCCGGCCCATCAAGAGGCGTAGCCCCGGGTTGTCCAGGAGCGCCATGATCGCGCGCGCGACGTCGTCCACTTTTTGGCGGACGCAGAACCCGTCGATGCCGTCAGCGATGACCTCGCGAAGCGGCGGGATGTCTCCGCCGACCACCGGCCGCTCGTGCAGCCAGGCCTCGAGGTAGCCGATGCCGAAGGTCTCGTGGATCGAGGGCATCGCGAAGACGTCGCAGGCATCGAGAGCCGCGGACTTCTCGGCGCCGGTCGCGCGCTCGATGTCGACGATCCGCTCATCGGCGTAGCGCGCGAACTCGTCGAAGAAGCTCGAGTAGAAGCCTGGGATACCGATGAAGACGAAACGCGCGTCGGGATGCCGCCGCCAGACGAGCTCGGCCGCGTCGAGCAGGTGGATGTAGCCCTTGTAGCGCTCCTTGCGTCCGATGTAGAGGACAAGCGGCGCGTCGGGCGGAATGCCGTGAGCCGCGCGGAAGGCCTTGCCGTCGTGCGAGCGCGCCGCATTCGGCCCCATGCCGGTCGTCACGATCCGCGCCGGATCGATCCTGTTCTCGGCGAACCAGCCCCGCTCCCAGTCGGTCATCGTGGTGACCGCGTCGGCGCGGCGGTAACGCGCGAAGTCGCTCGGGGTGTCGCCACCGTGGAACTGGCCCGGATGCGCGAGCGGCGTGAGGACGATCGGGATGGCCAGCGAGTCGGCCACTTCGAGCGAGCTGTCAAGGTACTCGCGCCCGATGTTGTGGATGAGCGCGCGATCTTCGGCGTACCACTCGAGCACCTCGGTGCGCATGAGATCGACGAGCGTGGTCGCGTCCGCCGCCAGACC
>WNGI01000885.1_pt1 | contig 23814 bp, 19 predicted proteins | sample 5400621 | NCBI WGS metagenome assembly WNGI01 (sample SAMN13153374, study PRJNA577476) | soil metagenome | isolation source: 20 cm soil or saprolite under Garry oak tree replicate 1 | place: USA:California | collected 2016-06-15 | reverse complement strand
CTCTATCTCGAGCTGCAGCGGTTATTGCGGCGAGAAAACGCGTTGCCTTTTATCGAGGAGCTCGACCTGCGCTATCGAAACAGGGTCGTGCGTCCCGAGCCGGTCGCGCGCGCAGCGATGTTCTGCCTGATGGACGTCTCCGCATCGATGGATGAGGAAAAAAAGGACCTGGCGAAACGCTTCTTCACGCTGCTCTATCTTTTCCTGACGCGCAAATATAAAGAGGTGGATTTGGTATTCATCCGCCACACCGACGACGCCGAAGAAGTCGACGAAGACACGTTCTTCCACGACCCGCGTACCGGCGGCACGATCGTGCTCTCCGCGCTGGAGCTGGCCGCCGCAATCCATCGCGAGCGCTACCTGGACGGCTGGAACGTTTATGCGGCGCAGGCATCCGACGGCGATGCCTTCGGCGCCGACTCGGCGCGAAGCGCGCGTTATCTGCGCGAGAAGGTGCTGCCGGCCACGCGCTATTACACGTACCTCGAGCTCAATTCGCCGCACTCGCCCGAGCGGCCTTCGGCGTTGTGGGTCGAATACCAGGTGATCGCCGCCGGCACCGCTAACTTTGCGATGCGCCGCGCCTCGACGCGAGATCAGATCTACCCGGTGTTCCACGATTTGTTCAAGAAGGATGCGCAATGAGGACCCGCATCAGCGCCGCCGGGCCTCGGCCTCCTTGGATCTGCGACGAGAATCGTTGCAGCAAGAGGCGGCCTCCTGTTCCGACTCGCATTGGCCGTCGATCCCCGCGTCGCGGGGCCCCTCGCCGGCTGCTCGCGTCTCTATCCCGCGGCGCTAATTACTCCCCCTTTGGGGGCAGCGTAGCGGCCGCATTGGCCACTAAGGCCGCAAGCGTGGGGGAACTATGACCGCACTTTCACACGGCGCCGATTGGGATACATCGCTGCTCGAGCGCTACGACGCTGCGATCGGCGAAGTCGCCGCCGAATACGCGCTCGACACGTATCCGAACCAAATCGAGATCATCACATCGGAACAGATGCTCGATGCTTACGCGACGACCGGCTTGCCGATCGGCTATCCGCACTGGTCCTTCGGCAAGGAATTCATTCGCAACGAGCAGGCCTACCGGCGCGGAGCCCAGGGACTCGCGTACGAAATCGTCATCAATTCCAATCCATGCATCGCGTACCTGATGGAGGAAAACACAATCACCACGCAGGCGCTGGTCATCGCGCACGCGTGCTACGGCCACAATTCCTTCTTCAAGGGCAATCATCTGTTCCGGCAATGGACGACGCCCGAAGCGATCCTCGATTACCTCGTCTTCGCGCGCCATTTCGTGATGGAGTGCGAAGACCGCCACGGCGAAGCGGCGGTCGAAGAGATCCTCGACGCCTGTCACGCACTGATGCCGCATGGCGTCGACCGTTATCGGCGTCCGCCGCCGCTTACATTGAAGGCCGAGGAAGAGCGGCTCAAGGACCGCCAGGCGTATCAGGAACAGCAGTTCAACGACTTATGGCGCACGCTGCCGGACAAGGGGACCACGCCCGCGAAGCGGAAGGCGATGTTTCCGCCCGATCCGCAGGAGAACATTCTCTATTTCGTCGAAAAGTTCTCGCCGAAGCTTGAACCCTGGCAACGCGACCTTGTACGCATCGTGCGGAAGCTTGCGCAGTATTTCTATCCGCAAGGACAAACGAAGGTGATGAACGAGGGCTGGGCGGTGTTCTGGCACTACACCATCCTGAATCGTCTGCACGAAAAGGGATTGGTCGACGACGGCTTCATGCTGGAATTCCTGAAGAGTCACACCAACGTCATGCATCAGCCCGGCTTCGACAGTCAGCACTTCGGCGGCATGAATCCGTATACGCTCGGCTTCTCGATATTTGAAGATCTCAAACGGATCTGCGAGCGGCCCGACGCCGAAGATCGCGAATGGTTCCCGGACATCGCCGGGACGGACTGGCGGAAGACCCTCGATTTCGCGATGCGCAACTACAAGGACGAGTCGTTTATTGCGCAGTACCTGTCGCCGCGGCTGATCCGCGAATTGCGCTTGTTCGCATTGGCGGACCACGCCGACGAGGACGATCTCGTCGTCGATACCATCCACAACGAATCCGGCTATCGTCGCTTGCGCAAGCTGCTTTCGGACCAGCACGCACATGAAACACGCGTGCCCGATGTGCAGATCGTTCGCTACGATCGCGACGGCGACCGTTCGCTCGAGTTGCAGCATATGGCTTATCGCGACCGCCCGCTCGCCGATGCGGCAGGCGAAGTGGTCAAGCATCTCTATCGGTTATGGGGCTTCCCGGTGCGTCTGGAAACGTGGAAAGACGGCACGCGTATCGGCAACGCCGTCGAATGTCCCGCGTAAACCGCATTTGAACGACACCCGTCGCCACTCGTAACGACCGTCGCGGCGACGCAAAGCGTCCGCGCGCCCACGTTATAATGTGCGTGTGAAAATCACGCTCGTCGGCTCGAAATGGTTTGGCTCGGCCTCCTTCGCCGTGTTGCGCGAAGAGGATGTCGAAATCGTTCGCGTTGTCGTGCCCGCCGATGACGATCGGCTTGCCAATGCAGCACGAGCGCTGAGCATCGACGTCTATGTGTCGCCTAATCCCAAGATTATTCCCGCCGCGGCGGTTCCTGCCGGGACCGACCTCATCGTCACCGCGCACAGCCATGCGCGCGTCAGCAACGAGGCGCTCGCGCATTCGCGGCTCGGCGGCATTGGCTATCACCCGTCGTTGTTGCCGCGGCATCGCGGCATCGCTGCGATCGAATGGACGATCAAGGAGCGCGATCCCATTGCGGGTGGATCGATTTACCATTTGGCGGACCGGATGGACGCTGGCGCGATCGCCGCACAGGAGTGGTGCTTCGTCAAGAAGGGCGAATCGGCACGAGAGCTGTGGGAGCGTGCGCTGGCGCCAATGGGGCTCAATTTGATTCGCAAAGTCGTCCGTTACGCAAAGGAACGCGATCACCTTCCGGCGACGCCGCAGGACGAGCAGTTCGCGACGCTCGCGCCGCTGATCGAAGAGCCGGTTCCCGCGAATTGAGGTTCGGTCGCTCGGCGCGCAGGCGTCGACAGCGATCCCTTGTCTATCCCCACTGCATCGGAATTCTTCATGCGCGTCATCAATTTCAGCGCCGGACCCGCAGTGCTTCCGGAAGTCGTCTTGCAACAAGCCGCGGCCGAGATGCTCGACTGGCATGGCAGCGGCATGTCGGTGATGGAGATGAGCCATCGCGGCAAGGAATTCATCGGCATTGCCGCGAAAGCCGAAGCGGACTTGCGCACGCTGCTCGCGATTCCGGCCAACTACAAGGTGCTGTTTCTGCAGGGTGGCGCTATTGCGGAAAACGCGATCGTGCCGATGAATCTTCTCGCCGGACGCACCGTGGCCGATTACGTCAACACCGGCGAATGGTCGAAGAAGTCGATGAAGGAAGCGAAGAAGTACTGCACGGTTAACGTGGCTGCGTCAGCGGAGGACAAGGACTTCACGTACGTACCCACCCAGGATCGCTGGCAGCTCACGCCGGGTGCGGCGTACGTTCATGTCTGCACGAACGAGACGATCGGCGGCGTCGAATATCAATGGACGCCGGATACCGGCGACGTGCCGCTGGTCGCCGACATGTCGTCGCATTTTCTGTCGCGCGCCATCGATGTGTCGAAATTCGGCGTGATCTACGGCGGCGCCCAAAAGAACGCGGGCTCGGCGGGATTGACGCTCGTCATCGTTCGCGATGATCTACTCGATCGTGCGCTGCCTATCACGCCGTCGGCATTTCACTGGAAGGAACAGGCGGAGGCCGATTCGATGGTCAACACGCCGGCGACGTACGCGGTCTACATTGCGGGATTGGTATTCCGATGGCTCCTGGCCCAAGGCGGAATCGCCGCGATCGAGCGCGTCAACATCGCCAAGGCCGCGCTGCTCTACGATTATCTCGATCAGACGTCGTTCTATCGGAGCCTCGTGCGCAAGGAGGACCGTTCACGGATGAACGTGCCGTTCAAGCTGCGCGACGAATCGCTCGACGAGACGTTCCTCAAAGGCGCGATGGAGCAGGGCATGGTGCAGCTCAAAGGCCATCGGTCGGTTGGCGGCATGCGCGCGTCGATCTACAACGCGATGCCGATCGACGGCGTGCGCGCGCTCGTCGATTATATGAAGGACTTCGAGCGGCGACACGGATAAGAAGCTGGCGATGAAATATCGGATCCTCACCTATAACCAGATTTCCGCGCAGGGCCTCCATCGCTTTCCAAGCGCACGCTACACCGTCGCCAAGACGGTCGAACACCCCGACGCGATCGTCTTGCGTTCGCACGACCTGCGGACCACGCCCATTCCGCCGAGCGTCAAGGCGATCGGTCGTGCCGGGTCGGGAACTAACAATATCCCGGTCGCCGACATGTCGAAACGCGGCGTGCCGGTGTTCAACGCACCGGGCGCGAATGCGAACGCGGTGAAGGAGCTCGTATTCGCCGCATTGCTGATCGCAGCGCGAAACGTCGTTCCCGCGCTCCGTTACGTGACCGGCCTCGACAGCGACGCGGCGGACCTCGAGCGACGCGTCGAAGAAGGCAAGAAGAGCTTCGCCGGCGTAGAGTTGCCCGGAAAAACATTGGGCATCATCGGCCTTGGCGCCATCGGCAGCCTTGTTGCCGATACCGCGATTAAGCTCGGCATGAGAGTGACAGGCTTTGATCCGGAAATCACTGTCGACGCCGCGTGGCGGCTGCCGTCGAGCGTGCGACGCGCGCATAACATCGAGGAGTTGTTGAAGCATTCGGATTTCGTGACGCTGCACATCCCGCTGCTGCCGGCGACGCATCATCTGATCGATGACGAGCGGCTCGCCGCGATGAAGGCCGGCGCTTCACTGTTGAATTTTGCGCGCGACGCAATCGTTGACGAGCAAGCGGTCATCGCTGCGTTACGCAATCATCGGCTCAAATATTATCTTTGCGATTTTCCCAGTGCTGCGCTCCTTCATGAGTCCGGCGTCGCCGCATTGCCGCATTTGGGCGCGTCCACCGAAGAAGCCGAAGAAAACTGCGCGATCATGGTCGTGGACCAGGTGCGCGAATTTCTCGAGAACGGCGTGATTGCCAATGCCGTCAATTTTCCGAGCGTCGACATGTCTCGCGAGTCGCCGTTTCGCGTCGCGATTGCCAATGCCAACGTCCCGAACATGGTGGGCCAGATCTCCACGGCAATGGCAAAGGCGGGACTCAACATTCACAACATGGTCAACAAGTCGCGCGGGGAGATGGCCTACACGCTCGTCGACGTCGACAGCCCCGTCCAGTCAGCAGTGGTCGAGTCGATATCGGCGATCGACGGCGTGCTGTCGGTGCGCGCGATTCCTGCAGAAAGTGCGGGCTGAACCGCTCGACGAGCCATGCGCACCATCGCTTCGTGCGTCCGCTGGCTGTTCGCCGGACTTGCGTTTCATGCAACGCTCGCGAGCGCGGAACTTTGGGGATATGTTGACGACGGCGGTGCAACGCATTTCGCGACGCATCGCGTCGACGAACGCTATCAGCTGTTCTTCAGAGGACCGACCAGTCTCGATGCACCGGACGCGGATGCGCCGGATGCGCAGGCAGCGCTCGAGCGGACGGCGCTCTATCGGCGCGTCGCCGACCATCCGAACGTCCGGCGATTCGCCTCACTGATCGAACGCAACGCCAAGGCGCAGGCGCTCGATCCGGCGTTGGTCAAAGCGGTCATTGCGGTCGAGTCGGCATTCGAGCCGGATGCCGTCTCGGCCAAGGGCGCGCTTGGTCTGATGCAAATCATTCCAGCAACCGCCGCTCGCTACGGGCTTGCCGAGCAGCGCAGTCGCACGATTGCACAACAACTTTTCGATCCGCCGACTAACATTCGTATCGGCGTTCGATACTTGCGCGACCTTCTGAATTTATTCGGCGACGATCTTGGCCTGGCCCTTGCGGCCTATAACGCCGGTGAAGAATCGGTCCGCCAAAACGGCAATCGCATCCCGCCCTATCCGGAGACACGCGAATACGTCGCGCTCGTTCGCCAATTTCAGGCGATGTATCGACCGCCTGATTCAGCGGCGCCGAACCCGTCGCGTCCACATATCGAATTGCGCGTAACGCGGGATTCGCGACCGCCCAATTTACGCGCGCCCTGACGGTGCGGGGCGGTGGTCCTTGCTTCGGGCGTACAATGCCCCGGCTGACGTACACTACAACAACGCGGCGCCGTTCGCCGATCCAGCAGTGCTGCACTTCACGTTCTGGCAAGGGGGAATCAGCATGGCCGATCAAACTGCAACGAACAATTCGGTGCCCATCGCGCGGTGGGTCACGATACTGGGTGTCGTCATGATCGTCGCCGGGTTTCTGGCTGTCATCGCGCCGGGACCTGCAGCGCTTGCGGCGACGATCTTCTTCGGCGCGATGTTCTTCGTAGGTGGTGTCGCTGAAGTCGCTCACGCAGTCGCGACGCGCAACGAAACCGGCTTCGGCTGGAAGGTGTTGTCGGGCATCGCGATGATCGTGCTCGGCGCATTGTTCGCGATATTCCCGATCGCCGGCATCGCGACGCTGGCGCTCCTCGTCGGCGGGCTGTTGTTGGCACACGGGGTCGGCAGCGTGATGGTCGCGATGAAGCGCAAGCCAGGCCGCGGCTGGGGCTGGATACTCTTCGACGGCGCGCTGTCGATCGTGCTGGCGATCCTGATCGCGGCGGGATGGCCCGCGAGCTCCATTCCCGTCATTGGCTTGCTCGCGGGATTCTCGCTGATCTCTGCCGGTATGTGGCGGATCATGCTGGCGCGCGCCTTGCGCGAGGAACCGCCCGTTCAGCCGGCCTAAGTCAACCGCACTTCGCCGTTCGGCCTTGTTCGCGCAAGGCGTCGAGCGTCGCGTTGAGGGTCAACGCTTGCGGGTCGAGCTTGACGTGAAGAAGCGCAGGGCCATCTGCCGCGACCGCCCGATCGAACGCAGGCGCAAATTGTGCGGTGGAATCGATCGTTTCGCCCGTCGCGCCATACGCGCGCGCCAACGCTGCGAAATCCGGATTGACCAACGAGGTCCCCGACACGCGATCGGGATATTGTCGTTCCTGGTGCATGCGAATCGTGCCATACATACCGTTGTCGATTACGACGAACACAATCGCCAGGCGATACTGGACCGCAGTGGCGAGCTCTTGTCCGTTCATCAAAAAACAACCATCGCCATTCCACGAAAGCACAACACGATCGCGATGGACGAGCTTTGCCGCGACCGCGGCGGGCACGCCATAGCCCATCGAGCCCGAATAGGGCGCGAGTTGAGTTCGGTACGAACGGTAGCGAAAAATACGATGGATCCACGTTGCATAATTGCCGGCGCCGTTGGCGACGATCGCGTTCTCCGGCAGGCGTTCGTCGAGCCAGCGAACGACTTGCCAGAGATCAACGGCGCCAGGCACTGCTCGTGGCGATTGCCACGTTTCGTATTCGGCATGTGCGCTCCGCGCGAGATCACGCCAGACATTCATCGCTGGGAATAGCGACGCCGTGATGGCTTCGATAAATTCGCGTGGCGTGGCGTTGATCGCGATGGCCGGCTGATAGACGCGGCCAAGCTCGTCGCTGCCGGGATGTACGTGAATCAATGTCTGGCGCGGGGCCGGCGCTTCGATCAGCGTATACCCCGATGTCGTCATCTCGCCTAAGCGTTCGCCGACGACCAGCAGAACGTCGGCGTTGCGCACGCGGTCGGCCAGCCGGGGGTTGATCGCAATGCCGACATCGCCCGCGTACTGCGGATGTCGGTTGTCGAACAAGTCCTGATGGCGAAACGCGCATGCCACCGGCAAGCCGACACGTTCGGCGAGAACGCGCAGCGCGGCGCAAGCGTCGCGGTCCCAGCGGCTGCCTCCCGCCAATAGCAACGGACGTTGCGCATGCGCAAGTGCTTGGCACACCGCCGTGACCTGCGTGCGTGTGGGGGCAATCGGCAAAGCATCGGCGCGACTTGCATCTTGCACGTCAGCTCGCGCGGCCAGCACGTCTTCCGGCAGCGCCAGCACGACCGGACCGGGGCGACCCGCCATCGCGATCCGAAACGCATGGGCGATGTATTCCGGAATGCGCTCGACCCGATCGATCTGCGCGGCCCACTTTGTCGCGCTGCCGTACATGCGACGATAGTCGATTTCCTGAAATGCTTCGCGATCGGCAAAGTCGCTTCCCACCTGACCGACCAACACGATCATCGGTGTCGAGTCTTGCGCGGCGGTGTGGATGCCGATGGCCGCATTCGACGCGCCGGGACCGCGCGTCACGATGGCAACCCCGGGGCGGCCGGTCAGTTTTCCATATGCTTCTGCCATGTACGCGGCGCCGCCTTCGTGCCGGCAGACGACGAACGTGAGGCGATCGGCAACATCGTAGAGCGCGTCCAACACGGGCAAGAAGCTTTCGCCGGGGACGCCGAACGCATGGGTCGTGCCCTGGGCGATCAAGTTCGCGACGAGGATTTCGCCGCCGGAGCGCGATGGCATCGTGAATAATCGGTAAGGCTGAATAATCGGGAAGCCTGCGCAGCCGATTCTACGCGACGCGAAGCTCCGCCACCCTATAATCGCGCGTTCCGCCTCTCGCTAAAGCGTCCGTTCAGACTCTCAACGTCATGCCGACATTCGACACGCTCTACGACGCCTTCTGTTACACGCTCGCGGGCATCTTGCTCGCCGTGATCACGATGCGCGTGCGGCGTGACCTCCGCGCCGGCTCGGCGCAGATGATTGTGCTTCTGCTCGTCGGCCTGTTGATGCTGACGGCGCTATACAAGTTCGGCGACGCGCTGGCGGACGGCTCGCTCGCGGCCGTACTCCGCGAAGCAGTGCTGTTGGTGCTCGCCATCGGATTCGCGCGGATTCTGATCAGCTTCATCTTTCAGACGCTGCTGCGGTCGGCCGACATTCCGCGCATCCTTGCCGACGTTCTGTTCGCGCTGGTGCTGCTCATCTACGCGCTCTTCCGATTGCACGATGCCGGCGTCAATCCCACGTCGCTCGGCTTGAGCGCGGCGGCGATCGGAACGGCAATCGCTTTTTCGCTGAAGGACGCATTCGCCAATCTGTGGGGCGGCATCGCCGTTCAGCTCGACAACACGTGCCGAGTCGGCGACTGGGTGCGTATCGAAAACGTGATCGGACAGATCGTCGACATCCGCTGGCGTTATCTCTCGGTCGCGACGAACAGCGGCGAAACGGTCATCATTCCCAACTCATCGCTGGTGCAAAATCGCGTCTTCGTCCTCGCGCGGCGGGGCGATGTGCGGACGTCGTGGCGGCGCGAAATCGAGTTCAGCGTCTCGTACAAAACGCCGCCGAGCCACGTCATCGCGGCGGTGCAAACCGCGCTCGAGCGCGCCGAAGTGATGAGCGTTGCGACGACGCCGCAACTCATCGTGACATGCCGGCATTTCGGCGACAGCGGCATCCTGTACGCCGTGCTGTATTGGCTCATCGACCTGCGCAACGAGCTTCTGACCGACTCGATCGTGCGCGTCCACGTCCACGCGGCGCTGCGGCGCGAACAAATGGAAATTCCGTTCCCGCACCGCCTATTGATCGACGGCGGCGAACTGTCGTCGGGCGGCGCAAGCGATCAAGCGTTGGCGAAGCGGTTTGCAACGCTTTCGAAGATCGAGTTGTTTGCGCCGATGACGCCCGAGGAGCGACGCGCATTGGCGTCAGAGCTGACGGACTGCGTGTATGTCCGCAACGACGTGATTTCGCGACGCGGCGAAATCGCCGATTCGCTGTACGTACTGGCGCAGGGCAAAGTCGCGATCTACGGCGAGGCCGAGGCAGGACAGACGCGGCCTCGACTCGCGACGCTGGAAGCACCGGCGAACTTCGGCGAGATGGGCCTGCTGACCGGCCAGGCGCGCACCGCCACGGTCATCGGGGAAAGCGACGTGCTGTGCTATCGATTGGACAAATCGGGGTTCGACGCGATCTTGCGTGCGCGCCCCGAGCTTGCCGACGGATTCGCGAAGGTGGTCGCCAAGCGTCAGGCCGAAAACGACGCCACGCTGCAAGCCGCCGACGCCGATGCCCGTGCACGCATGGCCGTCAGCCGGGCTTCCGAGCTCGTCCGGCGCATTCGCCAGTTCTTCGAGATCAAGTAGATTGATGCGCGGCGAGATCGTCGCGCGTGATCAGGAACACCGCATCGGTCGACGATCGCGTCGTCAGCCACACAAAGGGCATCTGCGGGAACACGGCTTCGACCGCCGCCCTGCCGCTGCCCACTTCGACGACGAGGACGCCGCGCGCATTGAGATGGCGCGATGCCCGCTCGATGACTGTGCGCACGATGTCCAGTCCATCGTCACCGCCGGCCAATGCCAGCTCCGGTTCGTGCCGGAACTCCGCCGGCAGCTCCTCCATCGCCATGGTTGTCACGTACGGCGGATTACTGACGATGAGGTCGTAGGTCTTGTCGCGCAGATTGTCGAAGAGATTGGAGCGGATCAGATTGATTCGACCGGCGAGGTCGTAATCGCTGACGTTGTGTTGCGCAACCGCCAATGCTTCCGGAGAAATGTCAACTGCGTCGATATCGGCGTTGGGATACGCGTGCGCGATCAGGATCGCGAGGCAGCCGGAACCGGTGCAAAGGTCGAGCGCCTTGCGCACGGTATCGGCGCTCTCGACGTAGGGCGCAAGGCCATCGGGCAACAACTCGGCAATGTACGAGCGCGGAATGACAACACGCTTGTCGACGTGGAATCGAAAATCGCCGAGCCATGCTTCGCTCGTCAGATAGGCAGCGGGAATGCGCTCGTCGATGCGTCGCGAGAGCAGGGCGGCGATGTCCGCCTGTTCGGCCAATGTCAGGCGCGCATCGAGAAACGGCTCGAGGCGATCGAGTGGAAGCGACAGTGCATGCAGCAGCAGATACGCGGCTTCGTCGTATGCGTTGGTCGTGCCATGGCCGAACGCCAGCTTCGCTTCACCGAAGCGCGTTACTGCGAAACGTAGCCAGTCGCGCAACGTCTCGAGTTCTTGCGGCACCATCGCCCAAGTTCGCTCACGCCAGCAGTTTCTCGAGCATTCGCCGGTAGATCAGCGCCAGCGGCTCAAGATCGGCAGTCGCGACGCGTTCATTCAATTTGTGAATCGTCGAATTGACCGGGCCCAGCTCGACGATCTCATTGCAAATGTCTGCGATGAAACGCCCGTCCGAAGTACCGCCAATAGTGGATAGTACCGGAGCACGTCCGGTAACTTCATGCACGCTTGCCGTTGCGACGTCAACGAGGCGGCCGGGCTTGGTGAGGAACGAGCGACCGTGGCCGATCCATACCAGCGTGTAGTCGAGCGCGTGGCGTTTAAGAATCGATTCGAAGCGTGTCGTCAGCGACTCGCGAGTGCTGGCTGTCGAATAACGAAAATTGAACCAGAGCTCGAGCGTGCCGGGGATGACGTTTCCCGCGCCGGTGCCCGCGTGAATATTGGAGCATTGCCATGTGGTGGGCGGAAAGTCCGCATTGCCGTCGTCCCAATGCGTTGCCGCAAGCTCGGCCAATACCGGCGCGATCAAATGAATGGGGTTGTGAGCGAGATGCGGATACGCGACATGACCCTGAACGCCATTTACGGTGAGCGTGCCGGACAACGTGCCACGCCGGCCGTTCTTGATCATGTCGCCCAGCGCGTCGACGGACGAGGGCTCGCCGACGACGCAATAGTCGATTCGTTCGCCGGCCGCTTTGAGCCGTTCGACCACGCGCACGGTTCCATCGATCGATGGACCTTCCTCATCGGATGTGATCAGCAGTGCGATCGAGCCCAATGAGGATGGATGGTCCGCGAGATAGTCTTCGATCGCAGTCACGAATGCCGCGATCGAGCTTTTCATGTCTGCGGCGCCGCGACCGTAGAGATAACCGTCACGCACTGTTGCGACGAATGGATCGGACTGCCACCGATCGAGGGGGCCGCTCGGAACAACGTCGGTGTGTCCAGCGAAGCAGACGAGTGGACGCGCGTCGCCTCGTCGTGCCCACAAATTCGTGACACCGTTCACGACCGACGATTTACAATGGAAACCGAGCGGCGAAAGCCGCGCAGCAAGCAGCGCCTGGCATCCGGCGTCCTCAGGCGTGATCGAGCGGCGGGCGATCAGTTCGCGCGCAAGCGCAAGCGTCGGTTGGGCCGCGATGTCCATGCATACAATGGTAGCAAATCGAACGGTGCAATGATGAGCCGAAGGCAGGCGGCTCGCATACGCGCGCTACTGAGCCGCTCGCTCAGCGAGCGTCGATCGGCGCGTTTCAGTATTTGTCGCGCGATCGGCGAAGGGCCGCCCCGAGCCGATCGCGGAAGCCGGATCGGTGAAAAGTTCGGATCGAAAGCCTTTGCCGATCCGAACTTTTCAACGTTCGAGTAATTCCGGATTGATCGTCATACCCGCAAAGTCGGCGGCGGGCACGCGCTGCGATTCGCCCTTGTCGTTCTGTTCCATCGATGCAACGCGCGAAGTCGGGGAGTTCTGATTGATCTGCCACGCGAGATTCGTCGCCGAGTCGGACGCCGACATCGCGTCGTCGTAAGTGATGATCCCGTCGAGGTATAAGCGGCACAGCGCCTGTTCGAATGTCTGCGACCCCGGATAAAGCGATTGTTCCATCGCTTCCTTGATCTGCGAGAATTCACCGCTCTTGATCAGTTCGGCAATCAACGACGTATTGAGCAGGATCTCGACGGATGGCTGCTGCCCGCCCTCCTTATTGCGCACCAGCCGCTGCGAAACGATCGCACGCAAGCCGATCGACAGGTCGCTCAAGACGGCGGGCCGCGCATCGTACGGAAACATGTTGATGATCCGTGACAGCGCGTGATAGCTGTTGTTCGCGTGGATCGTCGAGAGGCACAGGTGACCGGTAAGCGTATGAATGAGCGCCGACTGCATCGTCTCCTTGTCCCGAATCTCGCCGACCATGATGAGGTCAGGCGCTTCGCGCAACGCGTTGGCGAGCGCTTGGTGATAGCTCATCGTGTCGACGCCGATCTCGCGCTGGTTGACGATGCTCTTCTTGTGCTGGAACAAATATTCGATCGGGTCTTCAATCGTGAGAATGTGCCCCGACTGGTTGGTATTCCGGTGATCGACCATCGCGGCCAGCGTCGTCGACTTACCCGACCCCGTTGCGCCGGCGATCAGCACGAGCCCGCGTTTCGCCGATACGATCTCGAGCAGCACCGCCGGCAGCTTCAACGCCGCGAATGGCGGCACGCTGCTTCGCACATAACGGATGACGAGCGAGATCGTTCCCCGCTGGCGGAAGATGTTGACCCGATAGTTGCCGTAGGCCCCGTCGAGATGCGATAGATTCATCTCGAGCTCATTTTCGAACTCGCGCGCCTGTTCCTTACTCATCAATTCGTAGGCGATCCGGCGCACCGTTTCGACGTCCATCTTTTGCGTCGTCACGGGCGCGACGACGCCGTTGATCTTGATGTTGATCGGCGCGCCGCAGGTGATGAACAAGTCCGAGGCGAGCCGCTCGGCCATCAATTTGAAATAGGGTTCGAGGTACATGGCAGGACCTTCGCGACTAGAATGGAGGGCCGGTATGCTGGCATCGTACCGGAGGTTTCGATGATAATCTCATGAATTGGCGTGCGTTCCTGCTACCCGGCGGGCGGATGTTGCGAATTTGATTCCAAAGAGACCACCTGACGCCACCCATTCAATCGGCACAATCAAACTTTTCTCCTAAGCAAGTTCCATGCTCGCAATTATTGGCGGCACCGGCCTCACGCGACTCTCCACGCTGGCGATCGCTCATCGCGAGGTCGTGCGCACGCCATACGGCGAGCCCTCGGCCGCGCTGGTCTTCGGACAACTCGATGGTCAAGACGCGGTATTCCTGGCGCGCCACGGTCACGGACACACAATACCGCCGCATCGTGTCAATTACCGCGCCAACCTGTGGGCGTTGAAGGATCGCGGTGCAAGCGCAGTAGTGGCGGTCGCGTCGGTGGGGGCAATCTGCCGCTGTGCGCCGGGCGACCTCGTGGTGCCGCACCAGTTGATCGACTACACGTCGGGACGCGAGCATACGTTTTTCGACGGGGGCGATCAGCAGGCGGTCCATGTCGACTTCACCCAGCCCTATTCGAGCGAGTTTCGCGAACGGCTGCTCGCTGCGGCGAAGGCGGCGAACCTTGCGGTGGGCGACGGCGGGGTCTATGGCGCGGTTTCCGGCCCAAGGCTCGAGACCGCCGCGGAGATCGATCGAATGGAGCGCGATGGGGCGACGTTGGTTGGCATGACCGGAATGCCCGAGGCTGCGCTGGCGCGTGAGCTCGGACTGCCCTACGCAGCGGTCTGCGTCGTGGTGAATCACGCTGCGGGCCGCGGCGACAGCGCCGAACAGATTTCAATGGAACGAATCGCAAAGGTGCTTGAGACGGCGATGGACCGCGTCCATATCTTGTTGAAGCACGTTGCCCAACTCGCCAAAGGACATCCGAAATGATTCGAGAAGTGCTGCGCATGGGCGATCCGCGTCTGCTCGAGCGTTCGCAAGAGGTTGCGCGGTTCAACACGCCCGCGATCGACGCACTTCTGGCCGACATGCGCGACACGATGCGAAAGTACGATGGCGCGGGACTTGCGGCGCCGCAGATCGGCGTTCCATTGCGCGTCGTCATCTTCGGTGTCGAACGCAATCCGCGCTATCCCGACGCGGAGCCCGTTCCCTACACCGAGATCATTAATCCGGTGCTGGTCCCGCTCTCGGACGAGATGGAAGAAGGGTGGGAAGGCTGTTTGTCGGTACCGGGACTTCGCGGCGTTGTGTCGCGCTACACGCGGATTGGCTACACGGGTTACGACCCGCAAGGTGGCAGGATCGAGCGCGAAGTGAACGGTTTCCACGCACGCGTCGTTCAGCACGAATGCGATCACCTGGACGGCATTCTCTATCCGATGCGGGTGCGAGACTTCGCACGCTTCGGTTACACCGACGTGCTGTTTCCCGACATTGCGGAAGCGCCGGCTGACGATTAGCCGATTGACGTTGACGTTCAGCCCCACGCGTCTTTTCGTATTTCACGCGCGCGTGGCGACGGCTTGGTTGCTGGCGGTTGTCCTGGGTCTGGCGTGCGATCGAACCCTGGCAGCGACGCTGCTCGTCGGCCCCGGCGCGTCGATCGCGCGAATCGCAGATGCGGCTCGGCTCGCGCAGGACGGCGACACGGTCGAGATTCTCCCCGGGGAATACCGGGGCGACGTCGCGGTGTGGATGCAGAAGCGCCTGACAATTCGTGGCATTGGGGCTACGCCAACGCTCATTGCGGATAATCAAAGCGCCGAGGGCAAAGCAATCTGGGTGTTTCGCGATGGAGATTTCACTATCGAGAACATCGCGTTTACGGGGACGCGCGTCGCCCACTTAAACGGTGCCGGAATTCGATTCGAGCGCGGGCGCATGCGCATTGTCCGATGTCGATTCACCGACAACGAGAACGGCATATTGACGGGAAACGATCCGAACAGCGAACTCGTTGTCGAAGATAGCGAATTTTCGGCCGCGCCGACCAACCGCGGACCCCTCAAGCATTTGCTGTATGTCGGGAGAATCGCCCGATTCACGTTGTCGGGCAGCCGATTTCACCATGGATTCGAAGGGCATCTCGTAAAGTCGCGCGCGGGCGAAAATTTCATCCGCTACAACCTGCTCTATGACGGCGAGGGCGGATCCGCCGCCTATGAGCTCGAGTTTCCCAACGGCGGATTGGCGTACGTCGTCGGAAATGTGATCGGGCAAAGCAACGAAACGTCGAATCCGGTCCTGATTTCCTATGGGGCCGAAGGTGCCCCGTGGCCCGACAGTGCGTTATATCTTTCGCACAACACGCTGTTAAGCGAACGCACGACCGGCGGATGGTTCTTGCGTATCTGGACGGAGAAGCTTCCCGCTACACTTTCCGTTATCGCCGTCAACAATCTCACGGTGGGTCTGGGCATTTTCAGCGCTGGAGCGCCCGGCGAGTTCGCCGGCAATTTTCCTGTTCTGCCTTTGGTGCTGGGCGATCCTGCAACGCTCGATTTCACGCTCGCTTCGAACTCGTTAATCGTGGGAACGGGCGTCGAACCTCCGTTCGTGCGCGGCCGCTCCCTCGCTCCCGACGCCGAGTTCAATCTGCCCGTTGGAATCCGTCCGATCGCGAGGCCGAAAGCCTGGACGCCGGGTGCTTTTCAGACGACCGATCCGCGGCGATGATCAGCGCCGCAGCTTGTTCGATCAGAGCCGTAATTGTTCGTACAGCGTCGTTTCGAGCCGCAGCAGCGCCTGCTCATCGTGCAGACGCGCGCCGTCGATCAGGAACACGTCTTCTGCGCGCTCGCCGAGAGTATTGATCTTCGCGCTCGCGACGTTGACGTTCGCCTTGGCGAGCACGTAAGCAATCCGCGCAAGCAGACCCGGCCGGTCTCCGGCGACGACTTCGAGGATGTAGCGCGTTCCGTTGTCGTCGGGAAAGATCTGAATCTGCGGCGTCAGCGGGAAGTGCTTCAACTGGCGCGGAATGCGGCCTTCCACCGGCGCTTCGAGCGGCGGCTGCTCGGCCAATCGGCGCGTCAATTCGAATTCAACGTATTGAATCGCCTCTCGATACGATGCGAGCGGATTTGCAGGATCGTGCACGGCGAACGTATCGAGCGCGTAGCCATGCCGTGTCGTATGGACCTTCGCTTCGAGAATCGACAGCCCCGCGCGGCCGAAAAATCCACAGACGCGGGCGAACAATTCCTTCTGATCCGGCAGATAGATGAGGACCTGCAGACCTGCGCCGTCGCGCGCAAGCCGCGCCTTGACGACCGGCTCCTTGCGTTCGACACGCCAGTACAAATGACGGGCATGCCACGCGATCTCATCGGCGGTATGGCGCTGAAAATACGGCGTGTCCAAATGACGCCACAGCGCGCGCTCGGTGCCTTCCGGCACCGCATAAAGACGCAGAAGACGCCTCGCCTCGGCCTGGCGTGCCTCGATGCTGTCCTGAATCGTTTGCAACGCGCTTCCGCCGGTAAGCTGGGCGCGAGTCGCGTGAAAAAGATCTTCCAACAGCTTGGCCTTCCAGGCGTTCCACACTCTCGGACTGGTGCCGCGGATGTCCGCCACCGTCAATAGGTACAACGCAATCAGCCGTCGCTCGTTTTCGACCTTGCGCGCGAACACCGCGACCACGTTGGGATCGGCGATGTCCTGCTTTTGCGCAGTCGACGACATCGTCAGGTGATGCGCAACGAGCCACGCGACAAGATTTGCGTCTTCCTTGGGCATTGCGTGCTGGATGCAAAAACGCAGCGCGTCGCGCGCGCCTTGCGTCGAATGATCGCCGCCGCGGCCTTTCGCGATGTCATGAAACAGCCCCGCGACGTAGAGCACTTCCTTGTGCTCGAAATCGGCAATGAGTCGCGAGCACAACGGATACTCGTGCGCGTGCTGCGCCTCGGTGAAGCGGCGCAGATTGCGGATCACCATAAGGATATGCTCGTCCACCGTGTAGACGTGGAAGAGATCGTGTTGCATCTGTCCGACGATGCGACCGAACGCGGGCAGATACTCGCCCAGCACGCCGAACAGGTTCATCCGGCGAAGCTCATGCGTCAGACCGCGCGGCTCGCGGAACATCTGCAGAAAACGCGCGCGATTGGCGGGATCGCGGCGGAATGCGACGTCGATTCGATGCCGTTCGCGCCAGAGCGCCCGCAACGTGCGCGCGGACATGCCGGTGAGCTCCGAGTGCCGTTGCAACGTCAGGAACGCATCCAGCATCGCCGCTGGCCGACGCGAGAACAAGTCATCGTCGCGGACATCGAGGAGCTCATCGACGCGCTGGAATTCCGCATCGATCGGGACCGGTTCGGTCGCCGCCGGGTAGAGCCGCGCGTGAACGTTTTGCAGCAGTATCGTGTTCACCTGCCGCACCAGCTTGGCGGCGCGGTAATAGCGTTGCATCAGCTGCTCGCTCGCCCTCCGCGTGGGCGTATCGGCGAGCATGAGCTCGCGCGCAAGCGCCGCCTGCTGGTCGAACACGAGCCGGTCCTCGCGCCGGCCCGCGAGATAATGCAAACGTACGCGCAATCCACCGATAAAGCGCTCTTGCCTTGCAACGGCGCGCGCCTCGGATACCGTCATCAAGCCGTGCCGCGCCAGCTCACCCCATGTCTTGCCCATGTCGGCCGCACGCGCGATCCATAGCACCGTCTGCAAGTCGCGCAATCCTCCAGGACTCTCCTTGACATTGGGTTCGAGGTTGTACGCGGCATCGTGATACTTCAAGTGGCGCTGCTGCTGCTCGAGCATTTTCGCGGCGAAAAACGCGCGTACGTCGAGCGCATCGGCGAACATCCGGGAGAAATGGCCGTGCAGGCGACGCGAGCCTGCGATATGGCGATGCTCGAGGAGGCTCGTACGTATCGTGATGTCGGCCTGCATTTCCGTTTTGCATTCGGCGACCGTGCGGACTGCATGCGCAATCTCGAGTCCGATATCCCATAAAGCCGCAAAGAAGCGCTCGACTGCCTGCTTGCCATCGGCGTCCGGATCCGCAGGCAACAAGATCACGACGTCGATATCGGAACACGGAAACAACTGACCACGACCGTAGCCGCCGACAGCGACAAGCGTGAACACTGCGGGCATCGCCGCTTCCGACCAGACTGCGCGCAGCACGCGATCGACAAACCGAGCGTGCTCGCGCAGCAGGCGGCCCGTATCCGGATCGGCGAGAAACGCCTGTTGCAGAAAATTCCTTTGACGCGCCAATTCGGCGCGCCAGAATGCTATACGCGGGCGCGCGACGAGCGGTGCCTCGCGTATCGCCGTATCGGCGGACGCGGACTCGGGGAGGTGACTCATGCCGGTGTTGGCTTAGGGCCTGTTAACGGGCCCTAACTCGCTTGATGAGCGAGCGTCGGTTCAGGTGGCGGAGCCGGCGTACCGACCGACTGCGTCATGATCTCGTATCCAATATCGGTCACGAGCACCGTATGCTCCCATTGGGCGGAGAGCGAGTGGTCGGCGGTGACGATTGTCCAGCCGTCGGCGAGACAGCGAATGCCGGGACGGCCGGCATTGATCATCGGCTCGACGGTGAAAACCATGCCCGGCTGCAGCTTGTACCCCGTCCCGGGGCGCCCGTAATGCAACACTTGCGGCTCTTCGTGAAACTGCTTGCCGATTCCATGGCCGCAGAATTCGCGCACCACGGAGAAACCATGACTTTCAGCGAAGCGCTGAATCGCCGAACCGATATCGCCCAAATGCGCGCCGGGACGCACGGCGCGAATCCCGCGCCACATTGCTTCGTACGTGATCTCGACCAGCCGTCGCGCCTGGATCGACGGCTTGCCGATGAAGAACATCCGGCTCGTATCGCCGTGGTAACCATGTTTGATCACCGTCACGTCGATGTTGACGATGTCGCCATCCTTCAGCTTCTTGTCGCCCGGAATCCCATGGCAAACCACGTGATTGACCGACGTGCACAGAGACGCGGGGTAGGGCGTATGTCCCGGCGGCGCGTAGTTGAGCGTCGCCGGAATCGTTCCTTGTTCGTTGACCATGTAGTCGTGCGCAAGCGCGTCGATCTCGCGCGTCGTCACGCCCGCCTTGACGTGCGGCGTCAGGTAATCGAGGAGCTCCGATCCGAGCCGGCCCGCTTCACGCATGCCGGCGACGTCTTCGGGAGATTTGAAGGTGACGGACATCAGATAGTTTAGGCGCGCAGCAATTCGTTGATTCCGGTCTTCGCGCGCGTTTTGGCATCGACTTGCTTCACGACGACCGCGCAATAAAGGCTATGGCTCCCATCGGAGGCAGGCAGGCTGCCCGCAACGACGACTGATCCGGCAGGCACGCGGCCGTAGGACACTTCGCCGCTGGCGCGGTTGTAGATCTTCGTGCTCTGCCCAATGTAGACGCCCATACCCAGCACCGAGTTCTCTTCGATGATGACGCCTTCGACGACCTCCGAGCGCGCGCCGATGAAGCAGTTGTCCTCGATGATCGTCGGATTCGCTTGCACCGGTTCGAGCACGCCACCGATACCGACGCCGCCGGACAGATGGACATTCTTGCCGATCTGCGCGCACGAACCGACGGTAACCCACGTATCGACCATCGTCCCTTCGTCGACATAAGCGCCGATATTGACGAAGGATGGCATCAGCACGACGTTTCGCGCCACGAACGCACCACGACGCGCGACTGCAGGCGGAACGACGCGCACACCGGCCTTCTCGAATGCAGCTTCATCGAATTGCGCAAACTTCGTCGGCACCTTGTCGTAGAAGCGAAATGGCACGTGCGGGCCGGCCAACCCAATCGGCGTGTTCTCCGCCAAACGAAAAGACAACAGCACGGCCTTTTTGATCCATTGGTGCGTCGTCCATACGCCGTTCTGCTTTTCGGCGACACGTAAGCGCCCTGCATCGAGGTCATCGATGATGCGAGAGACGGCATCGCGCACCGCTGCGGGCGCGCTCGCGGGCGAAAGGCTCGCGCGCGATTCCCAAGCGGCGTCGACGGTTTGCTGAAGGTCGTCCATGGCGGAGCACCAAATTCTACACACTGGGGTCAAACGCTTGATTTCCAAGCGTCGCCGGTGACCGTCGGAACTACGCTACATCGACTTGAAGCGATGCGCGAATGTCCGTGAGACCGTAAGCTTCTCCGGCCGCGAACGCAGCGTAATCACGGGCTGGTCGCGCCAGTCGCGCTCGACACGCGCGATCGCGCGGAGGTTGACGATCGTCCCGCGATGGATCTGCCAGAACGTCTCGGGATCAAGCTCCTCGTAGAGCTCTTTGATGGGCTTCTTGATCAGCGCTTCGCCGCTGTCGGTAACGACCTTCGTATACTTGTCCTCAGCTTGAAAATAGACGACGTCGTGCACTGCGATCATCTGCATTGTCGAGCCGAGCGACGCGCGGATCCATTTGAGCGGCGCCGTCGCGGCTTCTCGCTCGGTAAGACGCATGAGGAGCGCCGTCAAGTCGAGCGGAGGCGCCGCGAGCCTCGCTTTGACGCGCGTCACGGCTTTCGCCATGCGCTCCGCTGTCACCGGCTTCAATACGTAATCGACGGCGCCCTCTTCGAATGCCGCCAACGCGTATTCGTCATAGGCGGTAACAAAGACGATGTGACACTTTCCGCCCAGTCTTTGCGCAACATCGATCCCCGACGCCGCCGGCATGCGGATGTCGAGGAATACGACATCCGGCTTCAGCTCCTCGATCAGTACGAGTGCTTGTTCGCCGGTTTCCGCTTCGCCGATGATGTCGAGCTCAGGCCACGCATCCGCGAGACGCGCTTTGAGCTGCGCACGGAGCAGCGGTTCGTCTTCGGCGATGAGCGCGCGCGGCAAGGTTAGGAGCGGAGTTCGTAAGGAAGCAGCAGCGTGGCGCGCGCGCCGTGCGGCACGACAGATTCCAGTGTAAACCGACCGCGCGAACCGTACAGCGCGGCCAGCCGCTCGCGAACATTCGAAAGTCCCACGCCTTGTCCCGCGGACGAGGGATCGGCGGTAAAGCCGTGTCCCGTGTCCGATACGCTTACGACGACCGATTCGCCATCGCGGCGCGCGGTGAGGGTTACCGTTCCGCCGGCGGCGGCAGGCTCGATACCATGCTTGATTGCGTTTTCGACGAGCGAGATCAGTAAATTCGGCGGAAATGGGTGCGCTTTGAGCTCTGCCGGGATGTCGATGACAAAGCTCATCCGCCCGCCGATGCGCATCTTCAGAACGTTGAGATAGGCCTCGGCCAACTGCACTTCCTTGCCGAGCGTCGTCGAGCTCGCACGCAGTTGCGGGAGCGCGGCGCGCAGGTAATCGATCAGATGCCCGAGCAACGCGCTCGCCTCCTTGGGATTCGTTTCCGTCAGATACTGCACCGACGCCAGCGTGTTGAACAGAAAGTGCGGCTCGACCTGCGCTTGCATGAGCTTCAGCTCGGCCTCGATCGCCTGCTTCGACAGCAGATGGCGATCCGCTTCCGCCTTGTGCAGCGCGGCCACCGCGCGCGTTTCGCGAAACTTCACGAGGAAGATCAGGCTGATCAGCAGGCCATTGAAGAACGCGGCGACCACGTTGTACGCGAAGGACATCATGTGTTGCTGCGCATACTCAAGTGAATAGCGCTTGACCAGGATCACGAGCGCAAGACCGATTACCGCGCCGATCGCCGATGCCAGCGCGAGGCGAATGATCGGCGAGCGCTTGTCCCAAGGCTTAGCGACGTTGACGCAATACGCGATCGCGAAGCCATTCAACTGAACGGTAACAAACGGATGCCAGAACGGCCGCGCGTCGTCGATCCAGAGCACGGCCGCGATGCCGGTATTGATCGCGGCAATCAGCAAAAACGTTTGCCAGTTGAAACGGAAACCCTCGATTAGAGGGTGATAACTACGGGACAAAGGCGGCGGCGTGAGCTCCATGGGGACAGATATTAGGGTCGATCGGCATCGATCGGCGATCCGCCGACGGAACGCGTTAGTCGGCGACAGGAAGCCTAATGCGACCACGGGCCGGCTGGGGCCCGTGTCAAAGCCGCCGCGCGAAGGCGATGATCCTGCCGATGGCGTCAGCGCACTCAACCTCATTGGCAACGAGCGCTATTCGAACGCGATTGCGCCCCGGATTCGCGCCATGAGCATCTCTCGCCAGGAAGCTGCCGGGCAGCACCGTGACATTTTCTTCAGCAAGCAGGCGTTGCGCAAACACTGCATCGTCGATCGGCGTCTGCGCCCATAGATAGAACGCTGCGTCCGGCATCGTGCACGTCAGCGTTTGAGCGAGCTGGGGTTGCAGCGTTTTGAATTTGCTGGCGTACAACGCGCGATTGGCGCGCACGTGCTCCTCGTCTTTCCAAGCCGCGATGCTCGCCGCTGCCACGGCGGGGGACATCGCCGAGCCATGATATGTCCGGTACAACAGAAACGCTTTGACGAGATCGGCGTCACCCGCGACGTAACCGGAGCGCAGACCGGGTGCATTCGAGCGTTTCGACAAGCTGCCGAATACCGCCAGGCGTGTGAAAGCCAAACGCCCGAGCGCTTGCGCGGCGGCGAGCGCGCCGAGAGGTGGCCGAGTTTCGTCGAAATAGACCTCGGAGTAACACTCGTCGGATGCAATCGCAAAGCCATGTCGATCCGACAGCTCGAATAATGTGCGCCAGCCGTCGAGATCGAGCACGCGTCCAGTCGGATTGTCCGGCGAGCATACGTACAGCAGCTGCGTGCGTTCCCATACGGCATCAGGAACCGTGTGCCACCGATGCGCGAAGCCGGATTCGGCATCGCCGTTGACGCAATACGTTCCGGCGCCGGCGAGCAGCGCTGCACCCTCGTAGATCTGGTAAAACGGATTGGGCACGACGACGGTTGGGCGAGGACGGCCCGCATCGACGACGGTTTGAGCGAACGAGAACAACGCCTCCCGGCTGCCAAGCACGGGCAACACCTGCGTTGCAGGATCGAGCGACGATAGATGATGACGCGTGCGAAGCCATTCCGCGATCGCTTCGCGCAGCTCGACGGCACCAAACGTCGTGGGATAATGCGCGAGTCCCGTCTTCGCGCCCGCAGCGAGCGCATCGAGCACGAGGCGCGGCGTCGGATGGCGCGGCTCACCGATCGACAGGTTGATCGGCGCCTTTTTTGGATCCGGAACGACCGTCGACACGAGCGTACGCAAACGCTCGAACGGATACGGCTGTAGCAGCGTCAATCGAGGATTCAATGAGTCGAGA